>CEPS01024123.1_pt1 | contig 62776 bp, 58 predicted proteins | sample 530401 | NCBI WGS metagenome assembly CEPS01 (sample SAMEA2620035, study PRJEB7988) | marine metagenome | biome: marine biome (ENVO:00000447); feature: mesopelagic zone (ENVO:00000213) & marine oxygen minimum zone (ENVO:01000065); material: "saline water (ENVO:00002010), including plankton... | reverse complement strand
CCACGACTGCAGCGGCCACAACCGCTGCGCCGGCCACCACGGCCGCAGAGGTCGAGGTTGTGCAGGGCGGAAGCCTGCTCGACGCCGTTCAGGAGCGTGGCACGCTCATGTGTGGCGTAAGCGGTAGCGCTGTGGCGTTCTCAGAGACCCAGGCCGATGGTTCGGTCACAGGTTTCGACGCCGACTACTGCCGTGCAGTGGCAGCAGCCGTCCTCGGTGACGCCAACGCCGTCATGTTCATGGCGTTGACCGCAGCAGAGCGGTTCACAGCTGTTCAGACTGGTGATGTCGACGTGCTCATGCGCAACTCGACCTGGACCCAGAGCCGTGACACCGATGTGGGCATGGACTTCGGTCCCACGACCTACTACGACGGACAGCAGCTCATGGGCCGTGTCTCCGACGGGTTCTCCGGCACCTCCGGTATCGCCGACCTTGAGGGCGCAGTCGTCTGCACCAACGCTGGTACCACAACCGAGAAGAACATCGCAGAGGCGACCGAGCTTGCCGGCGTGAACATCACGCTCAACTCGTTCGAGACCGGCGACGAGGTCTGGCAGCAGTTCCTCGACGGCGCATGCGACATCTCCACCACAGACGGTTCTGCCCTGGTTGGCCGCAAGGTCAAGCAGCAGCCTGCCGACGAAGAGTGGGTGATCTTCCCGCCGACGCCCATCTCCAAGGAGCCACTCGGCCCGGTTTACGGCCAGAACGACTCCGCATGGGCTGACGCCGTCAACTGGACCGTGTACGCCACGATCATCGCCGACGAGTACGGCGTATCCAAGGCAAACGTCGACGACTGGCTCGACGAGCCGGGCGAGGTCGGCCGCCTCCTGGGTGGTGAAGGTGAGTTGCAGACAACGATGGGCCTGAGCGCTGACGCGTTCTACAACGTCATCAAGCAGGTCGGCAACTACAGCGACATCTACAACTCAAACCTGAACCCCGTGGGCCTCGTCCGCGAGGGCTCGGCCAACGCCAACTGGAAGGAAGGCGGCCTCATCTACTCGCCGCCCGCACGCTAAGCGAACAGTTGGATAGGTAACCAGGCAACAGTTACCTGAGATACGCGTGATAGTCCCGCTGTCCGGGGGTGCATGGCACCTCCAGACAGCGGGACTTTCCGCATACCGGAACGGTTGGCCCGGTCCACTGCCCGATTCCGACAGAGTCGGTCCGGTACATGTAGTTTCCAACCGGTCCTGAGCAACCACCAGAGTTCCTTCCCGGACACCATCACCTTCCGAGAGACATGACCGCACCCACCAGCCAGACTTCGAGCACCCACGAAGCGGTCTCGCAACGCGTTCCGCTGTGGCGCGATGCCGTGGTCGTCAAGTGGACCACGCAGGTGGTCTCGCTGATCCTGGTGCTCGCAGGACTCTGGTTCCTTGCCAGCCAGGCTGGCGACAACCTTGTTGCGCGCGACATCAACATCGGGTTCGACTTCCTGGAACGACCTCCCGACATCCAGCTCAGCGAGGGCATCGACACTCACCCGGCCACCGGCGGTCGTGCTCTCTGGGTCGGCATGGTCAACACTCTCCGAATGGCAGCGGTCGGAATCGTCTTTGCCACGTTGCTGGGCGTAGTGGTTGGCCTGGCCCGGTTGTCAAACAACTGGCTGATCAGGCGCCTCGGCACGATCTGGGTTGAGACCCTCCGCAACATCCCGCTACTGGTCCAGATCATCTTCTACTCCTCGGTGCTGTCGACGATGCCCAGGGTCGGGCTGGACACGGGCCCGATCAACGGCTGGTTGCACATCTCCAACAAGGGTCTCTCAATGCCGCGGGTGTTCATCGCCGACGGCTTCTACCAGTGGGCGGTGGTGCTGGCCGTCGGTGCCCTTGTCGCCCGCTACGTGAGGCAGTGGCGGATACGGCTGCATGACGAATCCGGCGCCAACACCTCACCGAGCATCTGGGCGCTCGGAACCATCACCGTGTTCGGCCTGGTCGGGCTGTTCATCCATCCTGTGTTCGGTTTCATCGGACCGATCATGGGTGCGGCTGCCAGCCTGCTGGGCAGCCTTCCGCTCCTGCTTCCCCAGGTGCTCCTTTCGGCAACCGCTGTACTGCTGGCCGGACGCTGGATCAGGAACTTCCTGAGCGCACGCCGTAGCGCAGTCGGCCACCTCGCCCTGTCCGACGACGACTACTTCCGGATCATCTTCACCGGGGTCGCCGCTCTCATTGCGGTCGCAGTGGCCATCTACTGGACAGGTCTCTCCTCATGGATCCTGAACAGCGGGTCGGATCTCTTCAGGGTTATCGAAACCAAGTTCAACGTGGACGGAGCTGCCAGGCCGTTCGACGCAATGAGACCCGACATCGTCATGCCCGGCAAGTTCGCCAACTACGGCATCAACGGCCTCACCATGACGATCGGCTTCGCCGCCGTGTTCTTCGGCGTGGTGTTCTACACCTCGGCCTTCATCGGCGAGATCGTCCGCGGTGGCATCCTGGCTGTGCCCAAGGGCCAGACCGAAGCAGCGAGCGCTGTGGGCCTTGGCCGCGCCCAGTCCCTTCGCCACATCATCCTCCCCCAGGCCATCCGCATCATCCTCCCCCCGCTGGGCAACCAGTACCTGAACCTCACCAAGAACACCTCGCTGGCCATCGCCGTCGGCTACAGCGACATAGTCCAGGTAGGCCAGACGGTCTACAACCAGACCGGCAAGACCCTCCCGGTGGTCGCTGTCTGGATGCTCTTCTACCTTGCTACCTCGCTGACCATCTCTGTTGTCGTCAACTACTACAACGTGCGAATGAAGTTGGTGGAGCGATGACCGGACCAGTTCCGAGGGAGGTGGCCGAGTGAGCGAGTTCGCCGGAGCCGGCGCTGAGATCGGCGGCATCTACCCGATGCCCCGCCCCGACACGGCTCCCCCCGTCGAGGAGCACCTGCCCCCCCGGGAGTGGCTGAAGAAGAACCTGTTCTCCAACCTGTTCAACTCAATCCTCACGGTTGTTGCGGGTCTGTTGATCCTCGTGATGCTGCGCGGCCTGCTGGGGTTCATCTTCAGCCCTCTGCGCCAGTGGAACGCAACCGCAGTGAACGCTCGCCTCCTGATGACCCACGCCTACCCGGCTGACCAGTACATTCGTGTCTGGTTCAGCGTGGCAGCGTTCCTGATCCTCACGGGCCTGTCCCTCGCCGTCTGGCGGGCCGGCTCCAGAGTCCCGGTACCGGACGTTGGCAAGCGCGTGACGGCACTCGGGGTGTTCGTCACGCTGGCCACGCTGCTGGCCCCGTTCAGCGGAAGTGCCCGGCTGTCATGGCTCGGGGTGGCGGTCTTCCTGCTGGCCTCAGGCGTGGCCGTGTCCCGAACCTCAAAGGACCGCTCGGTCAGCTCCCTGTCTCTCCTGGTGGGCGTGTGCGGCCTTGCCGCCCTGTCCCTGTGGGTCATCCCCTACGGCAACCACAGCTTCATCATCGACCGGACCCCCAAGATCCTGGCGGAGCCCGGCACCGTGGCCCTGACCACCAAGTTGCCCTGGACCATCATGCTCGTCATCGCCGTCGCCGCCTACGGAGCCGGCCTGCTCCTCCGCGATCACGTGGCAGCCAACGTGGCCCGGACCTCCCTGATTCTGGCGTGGATGGTCACGCCGATTCTGCTCTTGTTCCTCGTGCTCCGGGACCCCGACTTCGACATGGGCCACGTTCTCTCTACCGACATACCCATCTTCGTGGTCTTCGCAGTCCTGGGGAGCGCCCTCCTGCTCTGGCTGACCAATCCGGAGACCGGTGAGGTCGGCCGGATAGTCGCCGCGACCGTCCTGTTGCTGGCATTCGGCTCGTTCCTCACCCCCATGCGCATGGTCATCCGCATCTTCATGCTGCTGCTGGCAATGTTCGCCCTGGCCGGACCCACCTTCAGCGGGGACCGCCAGACACGTCACCGCTATGCAGCCATCTGGACCGGTGTAGCCGCATTCGTCTCGTGGCTTGTCACGGCGATAAACACCCCGTCAACCGTGCCCGTCCCGGGACAGTTCTTCCTGGGCGGATTCTCGATGACGCTGATGGTGGCGTTCTTCACCCTCCTGGTGTCCTTCCCCCTGGGCGTGATGCTGGCTCTGGCACGTACCTCGAACATGCCGATCTTCAGGCTGCTGGCCACCTGGTTCATCGAGTTCGTGCGGGGTGTCCCCCTGATCACGGTCCTCATCTTCTTCAGCGTGATGGTGCCCCTGTTCCTGCCCGACGGCATGGGTCTCTCAGAGGTCGCCGCAGTCACGATCGGCTACGCACTGTTCGCCTCGGCCTACCTGGCTGAAAACGTCCGTGGAGGAATCCAGTCGGTCACCCGCGGACAGCACGAGGCGGCCGAGGCCGTGGGGATGACCACCTCCCAAAAGACCGCGTTCATCGTCCTGCCACAGGCCCTCCGGGTGGCGATCCCACCTCTTGTAGGCCAGGTGATAGGCACATTCAAGGAAACCTCGCTCATGATCATTATCGGCCTCTTCGACCTGCTGTTCGTGGCCAAGGCGATCATCCCCAACCAGACCGAGTTCATGGGAAGCACACGTGAGAACCTCTTGGCCATCTCGATCATCTACTGGGTGATCTCCTATTCAATGTCCAAGGCCAGCCAGCGCATCGAACAGCGCGTAGGACTCGGAGAACAGTGACCACCACCATGTTCCACAGGCATACACCCGACCCTTCACTACTGATCCACCAGCCGCCAGTTCCCCGCTGCTGGCTTCCTAGACAAGAGGGCTAACCGACATGACCGATGCAACCGACGTGACCGATACCGAGCCGGGCACCGGCTATGACGGTGCCGCACGCAGCGACCGCGACCTGAGCAGCGCCAGGGACATGATCGTCTGCGAGGACATCTCCAAGTGGTACGGCGACTTCCAGGCACTCGACGGTGTCTCAGCGACCATCAAGGAACAGGAGGTCGTTGTTGTACTCGGGCCGTCAGGATCCGGCAAGTCCACATGGATCCGCTGCATCAACCGTCTGGAGGAGCATCAGGAGGGCCGGATCGTGGTCGACGATGTCGAGTTGACCAACGACCTGCGTAACATCGAGAAGGTCCGCTCCGAGGTTGGAATGGTCTTTCAGCAGTTCAACCTGTTCCCGCACCTGAAGGTGCGTGACAATGTCAGCCTCGCACCGATCTGGGTACGCAAGAAGCCCAAGGCCGAGGCCGAGGAGCAGGCCCGGGCGCTGTTGGAACTGGTCGGAATCCCCGAGCAGGCAGACAAGTTCCCGGGTCAACTGTCGGGTGGTCAGCAGCAGCGTGTGGCCATTGCCAGGGCCCTGGCAATGGAGCCCAAGATCATGCTCTTCGATGAGCCCACATCGGCGCTGGACCCGGAAATGATCAAAGAGGTCCTCGACGTCATGAAGAACCTGGCGCTGTCGGGCATGACCATGATGGTGGTTACCCACGAGATGGGCTTCGCCAAGGAGGTGGCGGACCGGATCATCTTCATGGAGGAGGGGCAGATCGTAGAGGCCGGCACTCCCGAGCATTTCTTCACCAACCCGGCCGAGGACCGCACCAAGCTCTTCCTGTCGCAGATCCTGGCATAGGCACTGGACCCCGAGGCCGAACCGGTCCCCCGGGACGGCTTCGCTGCTGCTCAGTCCTCGCGCAGGAGCTCGATCACCGCTGAGGTGTCCCACCGGCCATGGCCCTGCTCCTGGAGCCGAGCGTAGTTCTGGTCTGCCAGTTGGGTGAACGGCAGCGATGCACCCAGTCTCGCGGCCTCGTCGAACACGATGCCGAAGTCCTTACGCATCCAGTCGATGGCAAACCCGTGGTCGAAGTGGCGATCTAGCATGGTGCGGGCACGGTTGTCCATCTGCCATGAACCAGACGCCCCCTTGCTGATCGCCGCCAGGACCTGTTCCAGGTCGAGGCCGGCCCTTCGGGCGAAGTCGAGCGCCTCGGCAAGGCCCTGGATCAGGCCTCCGATGCAGATCTGGTTGACCATCTTCGTCAGCTGGCCGTGGCCTACCGGCCCAACCAGGACCGTCGCCCTGGCATAGGCGTCCATTACAGGCCGGATGCCTTCGAATACTTCCGGGTCTCCGCCGCACATGATGCTGAGTTGGCCGTTCTCGGCACCGGCCTGTCCACCGGAGACCGGGGCATCCACGAAGCCTGCGCCCAACTCGCCTGTGGCCCCCGCCAACTCACGCGCCAGTTCGGCTGATGCAGTCGTGTGGTCAACGAGCGTCGCAGGCCCCTCGGTGGCTGCCAGTCCGGCAAGCACCCCTTCGTCGCCATGGACGACCGAACGCACGTCGTCATCGTTGCCGACGCACATCATCACCGCATCGGCACCCTCAGCCGCCTCGGCCGGGGTCGCCGCCATGGCTCCGCCGTGCTCCCCAACCCACGCCTCGGCCTTTGATCGCGTGCGGTTGTAGACGGTGGTCTCATGACCTGACAGCTGAAGGTGGCCTGCCATCGGGTACCCCATCACCCCGAGCCCGATGAACGCACATCTCGCCATGGTTGGTTCTCCTACCTTCAGGACCTTCAGGACCGGACTGCCGACCCTAGTTCTGATACATGGAAGCCTCCCGCACCCGGGTTGAACCCACACCTTGGTACCTGGGCACCTCGTCATACCTGCCCCCGGGTCACCGCACCTCCCATCACCAACACCTTCCCTTCCATCCCCGGTTGGTCCGGGCGAGTCGGCAGATGGCAGGCTGTAAGGGCGTGTCCGAGGCGTCTCACGACCCATCTGTGGCACCATCCTCCATCTCCCCCGACAATCAGGAGCGACATCAACCATGGGCAATCTCTGTGAAGGCCGGGTAGCGATCGTCACCGGCGCAGGCCGGGGCATCGGACGCGAGCACGCGCTGCTCCTGGCCGAGAACGGTGCAAAGGTCGTGGTCAACGACCTCGGAGGCGACGCCGCCGGATCGGGCACCGACCTGTCACCGGCCCAGGAGGTAGCTGCCGAGATCGAGGCCATGGGTGGCGAGGCCGTGGTCAACGGCGCCAACGTTGCGGACTTCGATGCCGCAGGTGCCATGGTTCAACAGGCCATCGACACCTGGGGTCGCCTCGACATTCTCGTGAACAACGCGGGAATCCTCCGGGACCGCATGGTCTTTTCAATGTCTGAATCCGACTGGGACGCCGTAATCAATGTCCACCTGAAGGGAACCTTCGCTCCCGCCCACCACGCAGCCGTCCACTGGAGAGAAAAGGCCAAGTCGGGCGACTACGCCCCCGAGGAACTGTTCGGCCGGATCATCAACACGTCCTCACCATCGGGCATCTACGGAAACGTCGGCCAGTGCAACTACGGCGCCGCCAAGGCAGGGATCGCAGCTTTCACGGTCATCAGCGCCATGGAACTCGTCCGGTACGGGGTGACGGTGAACTGCCTCGCCCCCGGCGCATTCACACGCATGACCTCAGGCCTGGCTGGCTGGGAATCAATGGACGAGCAGACCAGGGAGGCCATGAGCCCCCGCTGGATAGCAGTGCCCACCGTGTGGCTGTGCAGTGAGGCCGCCCAGAACGTGACCGGCCGGGTATTTGACGTGCACGGCAACCAGTTGGGGATAGCCGAGCAGTGGCGTCTCGGACCGACCGCCGTCCAGCCTGACGACCCCGCCGAGCTGACCGAGGTGATGGCCGGTCTGATGGCCGACGCCCAACTCAACTCCGACATGCGGGGCATGCCGGCCGAGGGCCCCGGACGACCAGGCCGGGGCCTGTAGAGGCACCAGCCAGAACCACCGGCCAGCACCACCATGAGCATCGACTTCAGCTTCACCCCTGAGCTGGAGGAGTTCCGCGACCGGGTCCGAACCTTCGTCGACGAGGTGATCAGGCCGGCCGAGGTGGAGCTGGAGGAGCAGGCAGGCAGGGACTCAGACGAGGACACTTCGGGCAGGACCCGCCTGGAGATCCTCATCGCACTCCGGAGACAGGCCCGCAAGGCGGGTATCTGGCTTCCGCACATGCCCGAGGAGTGGGGCGGAATGGGGCTCGGCCACGTCGAGCTCGCCATGGTGCAGGCCGAGGCCGCACGCTCCTACTACGGGCCCTGGGTGTTCAACTGCCAGGCCCCCGACGAGGGCAACATGCACACACTCCTCCACTGGGCCACCGATGATCAAAGGGAGCGCTACCTCAGGCCCCTCTGCGACGGCCGAACCTGGTCATGTTTCGCCATGACCGAACCGGAGGTGGCCGGATCAGACCCGACCCTCATTCGGACCACCGGGTATCAAGATGGCGAGGAGTGGGTGATCAACGGCCACAAGTGGTTCATATCGAACGCCCACCGGGCCAGCTTCGCCATCCTCATCGCCAGGACCGAGGACGACCCAGACCTGCCCCAGGCTGCCAACACGGCCTTCCTCGTCGACCTGCCCCACGAGGGCTGGAGCGAGGTACGCCAGATCGAAACCATGCACGGCTCAACCGGGCACTCCGAGATACTCATTGAGGACCTGCGGGTACATGGGTCCCAGATGCTGGGCGGCCGCGGCCAGGGCCACCTTCTCGGTCAGTACCGCCTGGGTCCGGCCCGTCTTGCCCACTGCATGAGGTGGATCGCCCAGGCCGAGACCGCCCTGGACCTGATGGTCGCCCGCTCGCTTGAGCGCTACAGCCACGGCTCGATTCTGGCCGAGAAGCAGGGAATCCAGTGGATGATCGCCGACTCCACCATGGAGCTCTACCAGTCCAAGCTGATGGTGCTCCATGCCGCCTACAAGATCGACCGGGGGGATGACTTCAAGTCCGAGGTCTCGATGGCAAAGCACTTCGTGGCCAACAGCCTGAACCGCATCATCGACCGCTCAATCCAGGTCCACGGCGCCCTCGGGTACTCGACAGACACCCCCCTCGCCCACATGTACCAGCACGCCCGCTGGGCCCGCTTCGCAGACGGCGCCGACGAGATCCACCAGATGCGCATCGCCCAGCGGACCATCGCCGCCTACAAGGACCACGCCAGCACGGCATCCGCCACAGGCGGCCTGCCCATCTAGCTGGATCGAGCCTGGCTGGGCCGGGTCCCGAGTTGGGAGCCCGGGCTCAGAACATGGGGTTACCGTGCACCTGGCCGGGTCACGGGCCACCGTCCATGTCGTGATCCTCTCCGCACGGGTGGCACTCCAGGGCCAGGGTCACATGGGACACCCCCAGCTCAACAAGGGACCCTTCCAGCTCTGCTCCGACCACCTGAGCGTCGTGGAGGCTGTCGGCAGCCACCACCACATGGGCACTCAGCGCAACCATCGTCGAGTCCACCGCCCAGACGTGCAGGTGGTGGACATCATCGACGCTCCCATGGGCGGTCATGGCATCGGTCAACTCGTCGGTGTCGACTCCGGCAGGCGTTGCCTCGAACAGGATGCGGGTGGTTCGGCTGACGAGTCCCACCCCGGACCACAGGACCAGCCCGGCAATCAGGAAGGACACAGCGGGATCCACCCAGGCCGCATCCCAGAACACGACGGCAAGACCTGCAACGAGCACTCCGAAGGAACCAGCTGCGTCGCTGAGCAGGTGGAGTGCAGCTCCAGAGACGTTGAGGCTCCGGTCGCCACTGCGTCGGAGCATCCATGCACTGCCACCGTTGACACAGAGACCGACGACGGCCAGCGTGACCATCCCCCACCCCGAAACCTCGGGTGGGTCGCTGAGGCGCCGTGACGCCTCCACGAGTATCCAGCCTGCAGCAGCCAGAAGCAGCACTGCGTTCAGGAGGGCCGCCATCACCTCTGCACGCCTCAGGCCGAAGCTGTACCGGTCGCTTGGTGCCCGGGCCGAGAGAGACATGGCAACCGAGGCGACCACCAGGGCGAACACGTCGGATCCCTGGTGGACCGTGTCGGCGAGCAGGGCAAGGGAGCCGAACAGGACCGCGCCCGCTACCTGAAGGACCAGCAGCACCCCGTTGGCCGCCAGCGCCCAGCACAGCACGGGTCCCGCACCGGGCCTCCCGTCGAGATGATGGCTGTGGCCACCCCTGGGAGCGCTCACGACGGCTCCTCCCCGGCCAGGCCAGGCGAGACCCCCTCGACGGCCCCCATGTCAGCCCGCCTTCCTGTGCTCATCGGACCAACTGTAGGGTTGGTGCACGCAGGACCGGCCAGCAGGCCTGCCGGACCCGACCCCAGGAGCACGCAGTGACATCTCCAGACCAGGTAGTGATCGCCGAGGCTGTCCGAACGCCGATCGGCAGGCGCGGTGGCGGCCTCTCCACATGCCACTCCGTCAACGTGCTCGGCACGGTCCAGAAGGCTCTGTTCGACCGGTCAGGTGTCGACCCACTAGAGGTCGGCCAGGTAGTGGGCGGTTGCGTGGGCCAGGTCGGCATGCAGTCCATGAACGTCACCCGCACAGCGTGGCTGACCGCGGGTCTGCCGATTGATGTGCCCGCAACCACCGTTGACACGCAGTGCGGTTCCTCCCAGCAGGCCACCAACCTGGCCTATGCGCTCGTCGCCTCCGGCACCGTCGATGTCGCAGTTGGCTGTGGGGTGGAGTTGATGAGCCGGGTCAAGTTCGGTGCAACCACCCCCAGGGATCCTGACTCCGGCCTGCCGATCAACCACAACTACTTTGAGCACCACGAGTTCACCACCCAGTTCGAGGGTTCCGAGCGAATCGCCGACCAGTGGGGCATAACCCGCGAGGACTGCGACTCCTTCGGGAAGATGTCCCAGGACCGGGCGGCTCGGGCATGGGAAGAGGACCGATTTGGAACCCAGATCGTTCCCGTGGAGGCTCCTGTCACGGATGAGGCCGGTGACCCCACCGGCGAGACCACCACCGTCACCCGCGACGAGGGCCTCCGCGATACCAGCATGGAGACCCTTGCGGGCCTGCGCCCCACCGGTCGTGAGAACGGCGTGCACACCGCTGCCACCTCGTCACAGATCTCTGACGGAGCCGGGGCACTGCTGCTGATGACCGCTGAGAAGGCCGAGGCCCTGGGTGTCACCCCGATCGCCCGGTTCGTCGACACGTGCCTGATCGGTTCAGACCCGGCGCTCATGCTGACCGGTCCCATAGGTGCCACAGCCAGGTTGCTGGCTGACAACTCGATGACGATCGACGACATTGACGTAGTCGAGATCAACGAGGCGTTCGCCTCGGTGGTGCTGGCATGGGAGAAGGAGTTCGGACCCGACATGGAGCGTGTGAACCCCAACGGCGGCGCCATTGCCCTCGGTCACCCGCTCGGAGGCACCGGAGCCATCCTCACCACCAAGGCCGTTCATGAACTGCAGCGCACCGGAGCGGACCACGCCCTCATCACCATGTGCTGCGGCGGCGGTATCGGAACCGGGACCCTGCTTCAGCGTCTGTAGACCACAACCCCCGGTGCCTCGCCCGCCTGCCTCCAGCTACTCCCCGAAATACGCCAGGTGGCTGGCCTCCAGCTCGTCGCCCTCGGGCGTCACCGTCACGAACCCACCCCCGGCCACCTCAGACGACACCAGGGCCAGCGCCAGGTTCGAAGCGTGCTTCGGTGACCACACCGCCGACCGCACGGTTCCAACCTCTTCGCCAGCACCGCCAGCGTACACCGGCCACGGGTGCTCACTCGGCACAGCCAGACGCTCACCCGACAGCAGCACCTTCACCAGCCGCCGCGCCGGGCCCCGCTCACGTTCGGCCAACAGGGCCACCTTGCCGACGAAGTCGTCCTCGCGGTCGAGGGACAGGAAGCGCCCCAGCCCCACCTCCAGCGGCGAGGCGTCACCGCCACAGTCGGTTCCATACGAAAACAGCCCCGACTCGATCCGCTCATCAGACATTGGCCCACCGGGGTGGATCCCATAGGGCTCACCCGCCTCCCACACGGCCTTCCACAGGTCGCTGCCGCGTGAGCCATCGGTCAGGAACAGTTCGAACCCGCCCTGTCCGCTCCACCCCGAACGGCACAGCACGAAGGGGATGCCGTCGTGCTCCACGTCCACGAATCCGAAGAAGGGAACGTCTCGCACCCACTCACCCAACATGTCAACCATCACGTCCTCGGAGCGCGGCCCCTGCACACCCAGCGGGGACACGTCGGGTTCGAACACCCGGCAGTCCAGACCCCGCTCGGCACCGATCGCCTGTATCCACAACAACAGGTCGCTGTCTGCGATGGAGAACCAGAAGCGGTCCTCGGCCAGTTTCAGGATCATCGGGTCGTTGATCAGCGTCCCCTCGTGGTCGCAGATCGGCGCATAGCGCACACGCCCGACGGCGCACCCGGCCATGTCGCGGGCCGACACGTACTGCACCAGTTCGAAGGCGTCGGACCCAACCACCTCAACCTGGCGTTCGCAGGCCACGTCCCACAGCGACACACGCTCTACAAGCGCCTTGTACTCGGCATCGGGGTCCCCGAACGACTCCGGCAGGACCATCTTGTTGTAGACGCTCGCATACGTCATACCGTGTGCGGACATCGCCTCATAGAACGGCGACTTGCGGATCCTGGCACCCAGACCAACCGTGAAACTCACCGTTCAACCTCGCTCTCATCGTGTCGGTACTGCGGCACCGCCGACGCCTCCAGCGGCGTGTTTCCGAGGATCAGGTCGGCTGCCTTCTCGGCGGTCATCATCACGGGAGCGTAGATGTTGCCGTTTGTGAGGGTCGGCATGACCGAGGCGTCTACCACCCTCAGGCCCCCGGTTCCGTGTACCCGCATTGACCTCGGGTCGACCACTGCCATCTCGTCGGTTCCCATACGTGCGCTGCACGAAGGGTGCAACGCTGTCTCGGCATCTCGCCTTACCCACTCCAGGATCGCCTCGTCGCCCGTCACCTCCGGCCCCGGCGACAGCTCACCACCGTTGAACTCGTCGAAGGCCGCCTGGCCCATGATGTTGCGCGCCACCTCGATGGCCTCAGCCCACTCGCGACGGTCCTCGGGGGTGGACAGGTAGTTGAAGAGCATCCTCGGCTTCTCAAACGGGTTGTCGGAGCTGATCCGGACCCATCCGCGGGAGTTGGAGAACATGGGGCCGATGTGGAACTGGTAGCCGTGGCCCGCCGAGGGCACAGAACCGTCGTAGCGGATCGCGATCGGCAGGAAGTGGAACATGAGGTTGGGCCAGCCCACCTCCTCGTTGCTACGCAGGAAGCCCCCCGCCTCGAAGTGGTTTGTGGCGCCGGGCCCACGCCGGAACAGCCACTGCAGCCCGACCCAGGGTCGCCGCCACATTGCCAGGTATGGCGCCATTGACACCGGCTGGGTGCATGCGTACTGCACATACACCTCCAGGTGGTCCTGGAGGTTCTCGCCCACACCCGGCAGGTCAACCAGCTGCTCGACCCCGGCGTCTGCCAGAACCGAGGCAGGCCCGATGCCAGAGAGTTGTAGCAACTGCGGCGTGTTGACCGCCCCGCCGCACAGGATCACCTCGGCTGCTCGCGCCACGCTGCGTGAACGCCTCCCGCGACGCTGGTACTCGACCCCGACCGCACGTGTCCCCTCGAACAGGATCCTCGTCGCCTGTGCCCGGGTGACGACCTCGAGGTTGGGCCGGTGCATCACGGGGTGGAGGTAGGCCCTCGCAGCCGACAGGCGCCGCCCCCGGTGGACGTTCCGGTCAAATGCGTTGAAGCCCTCCTGGCGGTAGCCGTTGACATCGTCGGTGAGGGGGTACCCGGCCTGCTGCACCGCCGTGAAGAATGCCTGAAACAACGGGCTGGCGGCGGGTCCGCGTTCGAGCACCAGGGGACCATCACCACCGCGCCACTCGTCACTGCCGGCCAGACATGTCTCCATGCGCCTGAAATAGGGGAGGCAGTGGGCGTAGTCCCAGTCCTCGCATCCCGGGGTGGCAGCCCACCGGTCGTAGTCCATGGGATTGCCCCGCTGGAAGATCATCCCGTTGATGCTCGACGAACCACCCAGCACCTTGCCGCGTGCGTGGTAGACGCGGCGGCCACCCATCTCGGGTTCCGGCTCAGACTCGTACCTCCAGTCGTAGAACCGGTTGCCTATGCCGAACGAGAGGGCGGCCGGCATGTGTATGAACACGTCCCACCGGTAGTCGCTACGACCAGCTTCGATCACGAGCACCCGGTTCGAGGGGTCTGCGCTGAGGCGGTTGGCCAGGGCGCAACCGGCTGACCCGCCGCCGACGATCACGAAGTCGAAGTTGTCCCGGGCCTGCTCACCCACCTGTCAACCTCCCCCGACCAGTAGTCACGAACCCGCAGAGTCTGCCCGATCCGCGGCCCCGGTGTATCAACCCAACGACAACAGATGAACGCACGCTAAGGCGCCATCCCCACCCTAGGGTTCAGGTGTCGTGAAGAGGCTCTCAGAGTACCCAGCACCCCCGAAGCCCCTCCTGCGGGGCGTCTCACACCGCTCGGCGTTCACCGCTGCGCTCACCCTCGCTCCGATCATGATCGTCGTAGCCCCCGGTATCTGGCCCCGCTTCATCACAGCCCTCTACAGCCTCTCAATCGTGGCCCTGTTCGGGGTCTCTGCCCTCTACCACCGGATCGACTGGAGCAGGAGGGGGCAGCTCATCATGCAGCGCCTCGACCACATCACGATCTTCATCGCGATAGCAGCCACCTACACCCCGGTGGCGGTGTTCGCCCTCTCGCCCCGGGCCATGAAGGTCGTGCTGCCGATGGTCTGGGGAGGAGCACTGATTGGCGCAGTCGTACGCCTGAGAAGCAGGGATGCCCCGACACCGCTTGTCGCACTCCCCTATCTGGTGGTCGGATGGAGCCTCCTGCCAGTGGTGGCCGATGCCTGGCAGAACCTGGGGGTGGCCGGCTTCGTGCTGCTTCTCATCGGGGGCCTTCTCTACACCGCTGGCGGAATCGTGTTCGCCCTACGCCGCCCCGACCCGTGGCCCGACACGTTCGGCTTCCACGAGGTCTTCCACGTGCTCACTGTCGTGGCAGCGGCACTCCACTACGTGGCGTTCGCCTTCATCGTCCTTCCGAAGGCCGCCTGAGGATTCTGTGAGGTACCGCTCAGGAGAGCCGGCACACCCGGCTAGACAGCGCCTCTGCTCCAAGCCGCAACCTGGTTGGGAACATCCCTCGGAGGCATCAGCGGATCAGGCTCCGGAGCACCGACCGCCACACCAAGAGGAAGCACGCCGGCCCAGACGTCTGCACCCATGTCCTCGGCATCGTCGACCGGTGGACCCGTACGCACCTTCATCGAGCACTCCTCGAGCAACAGGGAGAGAACAGTGGTACCGCGCACCTCCTTGTCGGTGTGGGGTCGCAGCACGGCCATCCGGCCGGGCAGCACGTGGTCGGTCAACCGGTCCAGCGCCGCAACCTTGTCGTCCCAGTCGGTGACCTCTGTGGCAGTACCGAACACCACCACCGAGCGGTAGTTCATGGAGTGGTGCATGGCCGAGCGTGCCAGAACCAGGCCGTCCAACAGGGTCACGGTGACACACACCTCGACACCAGACTTCGCCGTCCGCAGCAGGCGACTTGCCGGCGAGCCGTGCAGCAGCAGGCGGTCACCAAGCCGCGCGTAGAGCATCGGAATGACCACGGGGTGGGCGGCCTCGCCCTCTCCGGCAACCAGGCCGACGTGGGCGATCATGCCCTCGTCGAGCACAGCCTCGATCGCAGCCCGGTCAACAACACCACGTTCTGGAACACGACCGATGTCCGTCCTGCTGTCGGCTGAATCACTCATCTGGAACTCCTTGAGTGCTCGTGTCTACGCCTTGACCGGCGAGAGAACATAGTCGCCCCGCTTGTCGTCCCATTCCATCGCCACAAGGTCCCTGGCGGCGGCCGCCCTGCAGAACTGCAGGAAACCGCTGTAGCCGAGCGCCCGCTCGCTGAAACCGTCGTCACGCCGGCGCAACTCGGTCTTGAGGCCCGACATTGCCACGCCCTTCTTTCGGCCACCACCGGTATCGGCAACCACCGCTGCCAACAGATCAAACGCCGCCTGGGCGGGCCCGTCACCTGTGACCAGGTCAACCTCGGGGTCACGCTTGGCCCCCACCAACTCAACTACCCGACGGTCGGCCAGATGGCGCAGCAACTCGGTGAAGCCGCGGAAGCCATGGTCGGACTCGGTGAAAGTGGGATCGATACGCAGAATCGCCCGCTTGAGGGTCGAGGCACGTACATCCTCATGCGAGCCCTGCATGCCTGCGAGCGTGGATATCACCAGCTCATCAAGGCTGGGATCCTCGACAGACGGGGTGTCGCCGGTCGGCGCCTCGGACTTCGTACCCCCGCCGCGGCTGGCCTCCCGGCTGGCCTCTCGACTGGCCTCGACCCCCTCCAGGCGGTCGTAGAACAGGAACTCGTCGCAGGCCGGCGGCAGCAGGTTTGAAGTGGAATCGCGTACCCCGATACCGATTACCCGACGGTCCAGCTCACGCAGCTTCTGCACCAGCGGCGTGAAGTCGCTGTCGCCCGTGCAGAGCACAAAGGTCGTTACGTAGTCACGTTCGAAGGCCAGCTCAAGGGCATCGACGACCATCTTGATGTCGGCGGCGTTCTTCCTGGCGGCACCCATTCGCTGCGGTATCTCGACCAACTCGACCTGGTGGCGGGTGAGGTGGCGACGGTCCTCGTTGAAGCCGGACCAGTCGGCGTAGGCCCGTCGGTAGACGACGCGTCCCCTCTCGGCCATGGCGCGTGCGATCGGAGCAAAGTCGAAGTTCCTCAACCCGAGGCTCTCTCGCGCGCCTATCGCCAGGTTCTCGTAGTCGAGGAACAGACCCATCCGTTCCTCGTTTGCATCGGTTCTCATTGGACCAGTGTGCCCGCAGAAGCACCAGATCCGCGGAGCTCCACGGTCCTGCCTTCAGCGGACAGTCTCAGAGGCAGGACCTGAGTGCCTCGATGGCCCGGAGCACAGGCTGCACCGCCCATATCTCGTCCAGGGTCAACGGTGTGTCGACTGCCGCCAGCCCCGAGCGGTGACTCATGCACTGGGCGACGGTAATGCCCCCCTTGCCACCGCCGGCGAACTCCGGCCAGTACTGCGACACGGGAACCTCGTAGTCGAGCAGGCCACGCTCGTAGAGCATCGCTGTGCATATTGCTGCCAGCCCCTTGGTGGTCGAGAAGTGCAGTTACAGCGTGTCGCTCTCCCATTGCCGACCCGATGCCTGGTCGGCGAGGCCTCCCCAGACGTCAACAACCGGGACACCATCCACGTAGACACAGCAGGCCGCACCCACCTCGCCAAACTCGTCGAAGTTCCGCTGGAATGCCTCGGTCACCCCCGTGAAGCCCTCTGCCGTGGTGCCGTGTACCTCTGTCATGGTTCTCCTCGCTGGACCCACACATCGCAGGAACGTCTCCACGCTCCCCTGAGGGTCGAACCTAGATGGCCACACCCCTACCATCCGTACCGGGCTTCTCGACGCAGTGACCCCTTCCGACGGGGAGGTAGCCTTCCCGGACCGGTGGACCGAGTCCGGATGCACCGGTTCCTGAGGAGATAGGGGTCTGACAGTGAGTGAGCAGGTTCCGACGCTGGCCGACTTCCGCAGCGACACCGTTACGAAGGCAACCCCCGGGATGCGTGCAGCCATCGCCGCAGCAGACGTCGGCGACGACGTGTACGGCGAGGACCCGACAGTCAACGCCCTGCAGGACCGCATGGCCCACCTGACCGGCAAGGAGGCAGCCCTCTTCTTTCCCGCTGCAACCCAGAGCAACCTCGCAGCGGTACTCAGCCACTGCCAGCGCGGCGACGAGTACATCATCGGACGCAACTACCACATCCTCATCAACGAGGTGTCCGGAACAGCAGCCCTCGGTGGAGCCGCCCCATGGCCGATCGAGACCGATGAGGGCGGTTCGCTCACCGCTGAGGCGGTCCGGGAAGCGGTCAAGGAACCCGACCAGCACCACCCGGTCACCCGCCTCCTGTGCCTGGAGAACACCGTCCACGGCTCCCCGCAGCCGGTCGACCTGATAGACGACCTGACTGCAACCGCCCGGGACTGCAGCCTCTCGGTACACCTTGACGGAGCCCGCCTGTTCAATGCCGCCACAGCCCTCAACGTGCCGGTGGCCGACATAATCCGGAACGTCGACACGGCCTCCATCTGCCTCTCCAAGGGTCTCGGCGCACCGATGGGCGCCATGCTCGTAGGCGACGGCGACTCAATCGCACGTGCCTTCCGCCTGCGCAAGATGCTCGGTGGTGGGATGCGCCAGGTGGGCCACATGGCAGCCGCCTGCATGTACGCCCTCGACCACCACGTGGACCGCCTGGCCGAGGACCACGAGAACGCCGCCCTCATTGCCGACGGCTTCCGTCGGATCGACGGCCTCGGAGTCAGACAAGCGACCAACATGGTCTGGCTGACACCCCCGGCGGAGCACCACGGCGCCCTTGCAGCCCACCTGGCTGCCGACGGCCTGCTGCTGTGGCCATGGAAGCCCACCATGCGTATCGTTACCCATCTCGATGTCGATGCAGGGCAGGCTCAGGCACTCGTCGACTCGGTGCACAGCTTCTTCAACCAGGTCTGACAGGAAGGCAACCTCATGGGCACGGCACACGAAGGTCAGGTGGTCGTGGTCACCGGCGCAGGACGGGGCATCGGCCGGGCAATCGCGGAGCGGTTCGCCGGTGCAGGTGCCCACGTTGTCGTGAACGACATAGAAACCGACCTGGTCGGCGAGGTGGTCGACCAGATAACCACCGCAGGAGGCAATGCCACCGGGGCCGTTGCGGACGTGTCAGACAGTGCCCAGGTGGCCACCATCTTCGAGACGACGCTTGACGCCTACGGGACGCTCGACGTGCTTGTCAACAACGCCGGCATCGTCAGCCCGATGCTCCACTTCTTCGAGGCCGACGAAGCCTGGTGGCGGCGCATCATCGACGTGAACCTGACAGGGCACTTCCTCTGCTCCCACCGCGCTGCCCGCATCATGGCCGACAACGGAGCCGGGGTCATCATCAACATGTCGTCCGGCGGTGCCACCCGTGCCCACAGGGCCTTCAGCGCCTACGACGCGTCCAAAGGGGGAATAGAGGCGCTGACGCGCGCCATGGCCCTCGACCTGGGGCCCTACGGAATCAGGGTGTTCGCCCTGGTTCCCGGTGCCATCGACACCATCGGGATGTCCGACGAGGAAACGGCACTCCGGGGAAGGAACGTCCCCCTGGGCCGGCCCGGGTACCCCGACGACATGGCAGGCCCTGCCCTGTTCCTGGCCTCCGACGACGCCCGTTACATGACCGGCGACGTACTGAAGGTCGATGGCGGGATGCTCGCGCAGCAGCGTTCGGCCACCGTCGACATCATGCCGCCCAGCGACTTCCCCGACCTGGCCGACCTGGACTGACACCGGGTCACGGATACGCAATGGTGGGCCGGCAGACCTGATGTCAGCAGACCACTTCGACACCATCATCGTCGGTGGTGCCGTGATCGGCAGTTCGGTCGCCTACTTCCTCTCGGAGAACCCCGACCACACCGGCACGGTCCTGGTGGTGGAGCCGGACCCCACCTACGCACTCTCGTCGACGACCCTGTCCTGTGCGAGCATCAGACACCAGTTCTCGAACCCGGTGAACGTGGAGCTGTCGCTCTTCGGCACGGAGTTCCTCGCCAACTTCCACGACCTTGTCGAGGTCGGGGGCGACTCGCCTGATCTCTGCTTCAGGGACACCGGTTACCTCTTTCTCGCCAGCGAATCGGGATGGTCCACACTCGAGGCCAACCACCAGGTCCAGTCCGCCTGTGGTGCAGACATTACGTTGATGGACCGCAGCCAGCTCGCTAGACGGTTCCCCTATCTCGCGGTAGGCGACCTTTCCGGCGGGAGTATCGGGGTGAGCGGAGAGGGGACCTTTGACGCCTTCGCCCTCATGTGGGGCCTGCGCCAACGTGCCCGATGCAACGGAGTCGCCTACACGACCGACAGGGTCGTAGGCCTTCAGCTTGAGGGAGACCGCGTTGCAGCCGTCCATCTGGGGTCTGGCCGGACAATCAACTGCAACCACGTGGTGAATGCCGCCGGCCCGCGCTCCGCCGCCATTGCCGACATGGCCGGAGTCCATCTGCCTGTCGAGGCCCGCAACCGGTCGGTGTTCGTGTTTGACGCTGCCGAACCGGCCGAACGGGACCTGCCGATGATCGTCGACCCGTCGGGGGTGTACGTGCGATCCGAACCGCCCTACTTCCTCGCCGGTGCCCCTCCCGCAGATGACGTTGCCGTCGATGCCGACGACCTCACGGTCGTCCACGAGGAGTTCGAGGACCTCATCTGGCCCGTCCTCTCCGAGCGGATACCGAGCTTCGACCGCCTCAGGGTCACGCACTCCTGGGCCGGACACTATGCCTACAACACCCTCGACCAGAACGCAGTCGTCGGCCCTGCCCATCCGCTGGAGAACCTCATCCTGGCAAACGGCTTCAGCGGCCACGGGCTGCAGCAGGCCCCCGGAGTCGGGCGGGCCGTTGCCGAACTGGTCGCCTACGGCGAATACACGAACATCGACCTGAGCCAACTGGGCTATGCCCGAATCGCAGCCAGAGAACCGTTTCCGGAGTCGGCAATAATCTGATCCGGGCCACCGCGGGGTGGCCCGCCTGCTCAGGTCTCGCCGAGGTAGGCGGCCCTCATCTCGGGATTTGCAAGCAGCGACTCTGCGGAATCGTCCAACACCACCATGCCGGTCTGGAGCACCCAGCCCCGGTCGGCGATGGAGAGGGCCATGTTGGCGTTCTGTTCAACCATGAACACCGCCATGCCCTCCTCATTGATCTGCTGGATGAGGTCGAAGTTCTGCTGAACGAGTGCGGGAGCCAGGCCCATCGAGGGCTCGTCCATCAACAGGACCGTCGGCCGGGACATGAGGGCACGTCCGATGGCGACCATCTGCTGCTCGCCACCGGAGAGGGTTCCCGCGTTCTGGGAGAGGCGCTCCTCGACCCGTGGGAACAACTCGAACACGTGCTGCAGGTCGGCCTCGATCCCATCCTTGTCGCTACGCAGATAGGCGCCCAGAACGAGGTTCTCCTTGACGGTGAGCCGCTTGAAGAGGCGACGGTTCTCGGGAACCATCGTCACCCCGTTCTCCACCCGGTAGCTGATCGGCTTGTTGTTGACCACCTCGCCGTGAAGCACCACTTCCCCGGAGGTCGGTGTGATCATCCCCAGAAGCGTCTTGAGCGTTGTGGTCTTTCCGCTGGCGTTTCCCCCCAGCAGGCAGACAAGCTCCCCCGGGTAGATGGCGAGGTTGACGTCCTTGAGGATGTGAACGGCGCCGTAGTGCGTGTTCACATCGCGGAACTCCAACAGCGCCACCCGATCATCTCCAGGCGCCTGGCCCATCGCTGCGTCCTCCGCCACGCTCATGCCTCATCTCCTGCCGGTCGTCCGAGATAGGCCTCGACGACATCGGGGTTTGTCGACACCTCGTCGTAGGAGCCCTGAGCGATCGGAACTCCGTGGTCCAGGACGACAACCCGGTCAGAGACGTCCCTGACGACACGCATGTCGTGTTCGATCATGACGATCGTGAAGCCCCACTCTGACCGGAGCCGACCGATGAGACTTGTCAACTCGGCGGTCTCCATGGGGTTCATCCCGGCGACCGGCTCATCGAGCAGCATCAGGCGCGGCTGGGTGGCCATTGCCCTGGCAATCTCCAGCCGCCTGCGGTTGGCGTACGAGAGCACGAAGGCCGGCTGGTCGTACCGGTAGCCGATCAGGCGTGAGCCGAAGAAGGCCAGGACCTCCTTGGCACGCTCCGCGATCTCCTGTTCCTCCTTCTTGAAGGCCGCCGTCTGGAGCAGTGCCCCGAACACCAGTTGCGAGGTCCGGCAGTGCTGGGCGACCATGATGTTCTCGAGCACCGTCATGTTGGGAAACAGCCGCACATTCTGGAATGTGCGTGCAATCCCCAGACCGGTCACCTGGTGCGGGTCGAGGCCGAGGATCGACTCGTCCTCGAACAGGATGTCGCCCTCGCTGGGATCGACCAGGCCTGTGATGGCGTTGAAGAAGGTCGTCTTGCCGGCACCGTTCGGGCCGATCACGCTGACGATCTCGCCCTCGTCGACGTGGAAGTTGAGACCCGACAGGGCATCGAGACCACCGAAGGTGATCTTCAGGTCACGGATCTCCATGAGGTGGCTCATGCCCCGCCCCCGTTGTTCCCTTCGGCCCCGCCGACCTCCGCCGCGTGCGCCTCGGCTTCATGCTCCTCGGCCTCGTGCTCCTCACCCTTGAGCCACACGTCCTGGAGGAATTCCTCCTGGTGGAGTTCCTGGCTGCGTCGGGCGCTCGGTACCAGGCCCTCGGGACGCTGGAGCATCATGAAGACAAGCAGGGTGCCGTAGATCAGCAACTTGAACGACTGGAATTCGTGGAGAAGGCCCGGCTGCCTGGGCCCACCCAGGATCCCGATCAGCACGAAGGAGCCAACCAGGACACCGGCGATGTTACCCATTCCACCCACGATCACGACGACGAGGATGATGATCGAGACAAGGATCATGAAGCTGTTCGGGAAGACCGAACCGACCTTGGCCACGAGAATCGCTCCGCTGAACGACGCCAGGACTGCACCGACGACAAAGGCCAGGAGCTTGGCGTTTACCGTATTGATTCCCATGGCCTCGGCGACCTTCTCGTCTTCGCGGATTGCCATCCAGGCCCTTCCGAGACGAGATGCCTGAAGGCGCCATGAGACGTAGATGGCCAGGGCGCAGAACACCAGCACGAGGTAGAAGACGGACCTGGGGTCAGTGCCCTTGATGATGATGAAACCCAGATCAACTCCCGGAACGTTGGTGATCCCCTGAGCGCCTCCGAAGTAGGGCTTCAGCCAGTCAGACATGAACAGCAGGCGGATGATCTCGCCGAAGCCGAGGGTCACGATCGCCAGATAGTCGCCACGCATCCTGATCACGGGCGCACCAATTACCAGGCCGACGAGTCCAGCGAAGACGATGACGATCACCAGGGTGACGGCGAAGTGCATCTCAGGGGCAAAGAAGGGAGAATCTGGCGAGGTCAACACCGCAGTCGTGTAGCCGCCGACTGCGAAGAAGGCCACGTAGCCGAGGTCCAGGATTCCGGCAAGGCCGACCACGATATTGAGGCCGAGAGCCAGAAGCAGGAACAGGCCCACGTTGGCCAGCAACTCGTTCATGATCGTGCCGAGGAACAGGGGAAGGGTGACTGTCAACAGGGCCACAACAACGAAGAGGATCCGGGATGCCCGCTTGCGCTCGGGGCCCTGCAGCCCGCTGTAGCTGGCCTTCGCCGCCTTGAGCCTGCCTTTGCTGAGCACCGACACGCCCCCGATGACCGCTGCCAGCACGATCGACCAGACGACGGTGACACCACCCCGCTTGGCGTAGATGGAATCGGTCAGGAACTCAAGGCCGAACCCCTCGGACAGATCAGCGATTACACCCTCCAGCACGGCGATGGTAAGCAGTCCGAAGGTGGAAAAGGAGACCACGCGTCGCACATCGGCCGTAACCACATGGATCGCCGACCCCAACATGCCAAGGATGCAACTCGCCACGATCCACGCGACCACGCCAAAGCCCAGGCCACGGCCGTAGTTGAGCAACTCCAGCAGCTTCGGGCTCCAGTTGACCAGGGGGTCACGGAGGTTGAAGGTGTCGAGGGCCAACATGAACACGGCCATTCCGATCCCGCCCACCAGCCCCGTAAGGGCACCTGCCAGCAGGTCACGACCTCCGGGTTTGGGCGACTCCACACCCTCCAGTTCCACCTGCTTTGAGACTACGAAGCCGAGCATCAGCGGAATCCAGAGCAGCGACAGGTACCCCAGGCTCAGCACGGGATGGATGAGGATGCGCCGGTCCAGGCCGACGGGCATGCCGATCAGCGACACAAGGACAAGGGTCAGGGCGCAGAGGCCACCCCACTTCCCGATCTTCCGCCAGTCCTGATCGGCCACAGGCACCCTGCTGGCTGACCCGGAAGGCGATACGGCCGAAGAGGTCATCGTGGCGCTCATGTCCTGTCCTCGGCTGAGAGCTGCTCACCGAACAGGCCGGACGGCTTGAACAGGAGGACCAGTACGAGAACAGTGAACGCAACGGCGTCCTTCAGCTGTGAAACCCCGGGAACCCCGAGGGGTTCGAGGATCAGCAGCGGAGCCAGCGACTCCGCAGAGCCCAGCGAGATGCCGCCGACCATTGCTCCGGGCAGGTTGCCGATTCCACCAACAACGGCCGCTGTGAATGCCTTGATGCCGGGCAGGAAGCCGGTCATGTGGGTGACGCTGCGGAAGAGCAGGCCCCAGAGGATTCCGGCGATGCCGGCCATCGCCCCACCGACAGCGAACGTGGTGACGATCGTGCGGTTCACGTTGATGCCCATGAGGGCGGCGATCTCCTTGTCCTCGGCCACGGCCCGCATCGCCTTGCCGGTCTTGGTCCGTTCAACCAGGTACCAGAGTCCTCCCATGGACACCGCCGCCACGAGTAGGACCAGCAACTTGGTGCCTGCGATCTCGAAGGTCAGGATCGACCTCTGCTTCGACAGCCACTGTGGAAGCTGCGGGTAGCTCTTGGTCGATGGCCCGAAGACCCCCATCACGGCGTTCTGGATGAAGAAGGACACGCCGATAGAGGTGATCAGCGGTATGAGCCGTGGGGAGTCGCGGAGGGGCCGGTATGCGACCCGTTCCATCAGGACGGCAGTGAGCGTCGAGACCATGATCGCCAGGATGATGATGATGGCCAGCGACAGGAGGAAGTTGCTCTCCCACATGCCGCTCTCAGAGAACTTGTCCGATGCTATGAACCCGGTCATGGCACCGGCCATGAAGACCTCGCCGTGGGCAAAGTTGATGAAGCCCAGCACCCCGTAGACCATCGAGTATCCGAGGGCGATGAGCCCGTACATGGCTCCCTGCGACAGCCCGGACATGAGCAGGCCCTTGAACTGGTCGCCGGTCAGGCCGACGGCATCGGGATTGCGCCAGCGGGCGAAGGGGTTGTCGGGCGCCACCTGTTGGGCGATGAAGGCGAGCACACCGATGACGATCAGGGAAACCAGGAAGACCCTGATGAGTGTGAGGAACCGGTCGACCTTGGAGACCTGACGGGCCGACTTCCTCTCGATCGTCGCTGTCAAGCAACTACCTCCTGCAAAGTGACAAGTAGTCCCATCAGGGCCCCGGCCGACCACACCGTCGTCGCCACACACCAGAGGGGCACGGCCACAGACGACCGGCGAACAAGCCCCCCGATGCTGCGGGAGGCACGGTAGCGCACCTGCCCGGGTGCTCCAACACCCGGGCCCATCCCACCATCTCTGCCTGCAACACCACCGATAGCATCCCGGGCATGGCGCAGGACAACAGGCCAGGTATGGGCCGTAGCACGCACCAGGCACTTCCCGACCCACGAAACGCCACCGTCCAGATCTACATCAACGGGGTCTTCTATCCGAGGCCCGACGCGAAGATCTCCGTCTTTGACAGCGGCTTCCTTGTGGGCGACGGGGTCTGGGAGGGAATACGACTCCACAATGACAACTTCGCCTTCCTCGACCGCCACATGGACCGCCTCTTCGCCGGGCTGGCTGCAGTCGACCTCGACATTCAGATGACCCGGGCCGAGGTCGCCGGTGCCCTCAGGTCAACCGTCGATGAAAACGACATGCACGACTCGGTTCACGTTCGCCTGATGGTCACAAGAGGTGACAAGTCGACGCCATCCCAGCACCCGACCAATGTCATCGACGGACCCAACGTGGTCATCATCGCCGAGCACAAGACCGCCGACCCGACCGTATCTGAACAGGGAGTTTCACTGTTCACGGCGACTGTTCGCCGGCCACCACCGGACACGCTCGACCAGCGACTCAACTCGCACTCCAAACTGCACGAGGTGATCGCCCTGATCCAGGCGACACGCGCCGGAGCCGACGAGGCGCTGATGCTGGATCCGACAGGGGCGGTAGCCACCTGCAACGCAACCAACTTCTTCGTGGTGAGGTCAGGTGAACTCTGGACCTCGACAGGCCACTACAACCTGCACGGCATAACCCGTGCCGTGGTGCTCGAGGAGGCGGCAGCGGCGGGCATCACCACAAGGGAGCAGCCGTTCTCCCTGACCGACGTGTACTCGGCCGACGAGGCGTTCGTCACCGGCACGTTCGGTGGCCTGACCCCCGTCTCCCAGGTCGACGGGCGCTCCATTGGCACCGGCACCCGTGGCCCGGTTACCTCCCACCTTGGCGACCTCTACGGCAGGGCCGTGGCCGCCTCGGTCGGACTGTGAGCCAGACACAGTCGTGACGCTGCGCATCAACTGCTGGTCGGGGCCGAGGAACATCTCTACGGCCCTCATGTACTCCTTCAGGCAGCGAACCGACACGGTCGTGTTCGACGAGCCCATCTACGCCCACTACCTGAGGGTCAGCGGCCGGGAGCATCCAGGCCGCTCAGAGACACTCGCCAGCCAGAATCCCGACGGCAACGCGGTCGTCCGCGACCTGATCCTGGGCTCCCACCCCAGACCCGTCGCATTCTTCAAGATGATGAGCCACCACCTGATCGACCTCGACACGGCATTCCTCCGCGAGTGCCGCAACATTCTCCTGGTCCGGGATCCACGCCATGTGCTCCGCTCCCTGAGCGTGAACATCCCCGACGTCAACCTCGGCGACACAGGCCTCGAGTCCCAGGTCGAGTTGCTTGATTCAGTTCTCGGTGAGGGCGACAACCCGATTGTCATCGACTCGGCAGCGCTGCTTGCCGACCCTGGGGGAATGCTCCAGAGGATGTGCTCACTGCTCGAGATCGACTTCGAGGAAACCATGTTGTCGTGGCCGTCAGGCCCCAAACCTGAAGACGGGACGTGGGCGGTCCACTGGTACGCCAATGCACACGCCTCCACCGGCTTTCTGACCGGAATCCCGAGCGACGACCCCATTCCCACGGGCCTGGAACCGGTGCTCGAGGCAGCACTCCCGCTCTACGACAGGCTCCTCGAGCACTCCCTCACCGCCTGATCCTCTGAGGCGGCCCTGTCGGGTAGTTGTGCGCGAGACTCGTTCCATGGCCTGGATTGAGACGATTCCAGATGACGACTGGGAACCCGGCGGAGGGCAGCTCGCCGAGTTGTACGGCAGGGTCGTCGACACCGACCACGGGCGCGTCGACCACATCATGGCCGTCCACTCGCTCAACCCACGGAGCCTTGCCGCCCACCAGGGCCTCTACGAATCGGCGATGGCCGGAACTGCCACCCTCCGCAAGGTCGAGAGGGAGATGATCGCCCTTGTTGTGAGCCTCGAAAACGAATGCCACTACTGAGCAACCCACCACCGGCGCGGTCTGCGCCGACTGCTCCGCGATGACGACCTGGCAGCCGCCATCGAGTCCGACTGGTCAACGGCCGACATCTCCACAGCGAGACTGGCGATGCTCGAAATGGCCACAAAGCTCACACGGGAACCGGGCAAGGTCGTCGAATCCGACGTGGGCCGACTTCGCAGGGTCGGCTTCAGCGACCGGGACATCCTCGACATCGTCGAGGTCACCGCCTACTACGCCTACGTCAACCGCATCGCGGACGGGCTCGGGGTGAGGGTCGAGGACTGGATCCCAGAGGACTCCTGAGCCCTACCCCTGAAGGACAGTCCCCAGACCCTGCTGTTCCGCATTCGAGAGGGCCCTGACCGCAGCCGCAATGTCCTGGGACGCGATGCCCACCGACTTGAAGAGGGTGAACGCCTCGCTCGACGGTGCTGCGCGACCGGCCATCAGGTCTGCCATGTCAGCGTCCGGTTCACGGCCCACCCTCAACAGGTCGCCCGCCTCGACCGCAGCTGCATCCCTGTCGTCGACGACGACGAAGGCCTCCTCGACCACCTCGCCCGGGATTTCAACCATTTCCGGGGTGAAGGCTCCGACAGCGTTCACGTGCGTACCGGGTCTCAGGGAAGAGGCCTTGAACAGCGGGGACCTCGACGGGGTGGCGGTGCTCACCACGTCGGCCCGCGCCACGGCCTCGTCTGCATCAGGCACAACCTGCCCTCCGACCAGGTCGGCGAGGGCCCTTGCGGACGACTCGGTACGACTCCAGACGAGCACCTCGCTGATGGGTCGCACCGCCCTGACCGCAGCCACCTGGTCGGCAGCCATGGCTCCCGCCCCGAGCATCGCCAGGACACATGCATCCGGAGCGGCCATCTTGTCTGTTGCCAGGCCCGGTGCCGCAGCCGTACGGATTGCCGACAGCGTGGGGCCGTCGACCAGGCCCAGAGGGTGACCGGACTCGTCGAACACCACAACGATTCCGGCAGGGTCCCCGGGAACCGACGAGACCACCTTGACCCCTGTGTAGGAGTCAAGGCGGCCGGGCATGAACAGGGAAACCCCGAGAAGCATCCGGTTCGGCGACTCGAGGTCACCGCCGAAGGCATGGACCATCGACTCGATGGCATCTGGCATCGGCAGTGCGGCACGGACCTCCTCCGGGTTCAGGTAGCGCATCGTCAGCCTCCGGTCGTGTCGTCCGGACCGCCGTCGACGGAGCCGGTGTGTCGGTTCAGGGACCCATCCTCGCCCACGGCAACCGTCTCGCCCGTCATCAGGGACGAGTAGGCGTCCTTGTCGAGCACGACGACAGGGAGGGACCGCCCGTACAGTTCGTCAGCCACTATCGCCCCGAGCGAGAGGATCTCGTCTGCCCGAAGGAAGAGAAGCGCCACGGGCGCCGAGCCACTTCGGACTGCCTCGAGCAGAAGCGAGCTGGAGGAACTGGACCCACGCCCCGAGGGCATGGCGAGGACACGACCGGCAACCGTGCAGCCACGCTGTGGATGGTGCCGGTCGACTATCTCCCCGGTTCGGACGTCGACACCGCCCCAGAAGCTGAGCGGTTCGTCAAGGCAGAGCACCTCACCTGTCGCCGAGCCGGCCACCAGCACAACCGGGTATTCAGACACCTGACCACGCCCTCTCGTCCTGAAGCACCCGGCCGGCCACAGCCGACTCGACGCACTCGGCGGTGCCGGCAAACAGAACGTCCACCCCGAGGTTTCCCGGTGCGTACCAGGCCCACTTGGCCGAGTCCGTCATAACCGTGCCCGTTGTCGGAGCAAGCACAGCTGACACGTAGGTGCAGGTGTCGACCACAAGGGTCACGCCTGCAGACCGCAACAGGTCGGCCCATCCCCGCAACTCCAGTTCAGCCAGAACCGAGCGTCCCGTCGAGACATAGAACTCCACGTCGGTGTGAACCCGTCGGCCCGTCATGAGGGCTACCAGGTTCTGGAACTCGTCGATCGAATAGTGGGGTGTTCCAAGGCAGACACTTGACAGCTCCGGTCCCGAGGCGGTGCAGAGTTGGTCACGAACAGCCCGGAGGTCACCGGCGGTCACGTCGACGACCTCGTGTGGCTCGCTGCCGCCGAGAGCCGCATCGAGTGTGGGTGCCTCCGGCGTGCTGCCGACGCAATGGAACATCCCGATGCTCCCGGCTGTTGCCGCACCGGCCCCGAGTGCCCGCAACCTCACCTCGCCGAGGGCCGCGGGCAGGCCGTCAATCACGGGAACCCGGCTACCCGAGGCTGCTCCGACGACCGTCCCGAGCAGCGGATAGACCTGATCCATGTCGAGCATGTCGGGGGAAATATCCTGAAGTCGGATGAGGACCGTGGCACGACGGTTCTCATCGAGGTGCAGGCCGGCTGCGGGCACCCGGCCTGTGATGGCTGCGGAGATGTCGATCAGGTCCCCGTAGCGGGCGGTACGGGCACCCAGCACCGAGTTGGCAAACACAATGGCATTCGACTCGGCCCATGCCACCTGCTCACCGAACGACGGGCGGTTCTCAAGGTGGTACGGCGCACACGTCCACGTCGGCTGACAGCCCATCCTCTCGTACAGCTCCGCCAGCCGTCGGGCGGCCTGACCCTCGGCCTCACTCCCCCGGTGCAGTTCGGGATGCAACAGGTCCAACGAGGAGACGTTGAGCGTGGTCGGCACGGCTACCGAGGCACCACCCTCAACGAGACGTCCGGCAAAGTCCAGCCCCGACTGCCCGTGATAGAGACACGAGTCAACGTGGGCGCCCGTTATGTCGAGCAACCGGTCGACCCCCATCGACTCGGCCAGGCGCACGACGATCCGCATCGCCAACTGGGTGGCCGGGCCGGCATCTCCATCCAGCCGTCGCCTGTCCTCAATACTCAGGTCCACCCGTTGAGCGTAGGTTCTGCGTGACCACCGACCCCAACCACGGTGTGGCAGCGCCACCAGTCCCTAGTGATCTCCGGGCAGCGTCTCGATGGTCGTGTCCAGATTGTGGTAGTCGCCTGCCTCGTCTCCAAAGAGCGCCAGGTCCGTTGTCAGACCTGTCGGCTGGTCAATGGTGCCGGCTGCAATCGACAACGAAGACGCCTTGTCGTCGGCACGCCAGAACAGGGTGGACCCGCACCGGCTGCAGAACCCGTACTGCACCCTGTCGGTCGGGTGATACCAGGTGAGGGTCTCGTCGGTATCGAACTCGACATCTTCCAGCTGGGCGGAACTGGCCGCCAGGAAGTGGCCTGTGATCCGCCGGCAGGGCTCACAGTGACAATTGGTGACGCTTCTCATGGGCCCGGCAACCCTGTACCGGACCCCACCGCAGTGGCATCCACCCGATGCCGTGGCTGCCGCCTCCCTACTCATCGCCCCAGACTCCCACGCCCTGGAACGGCCGTTTCCAGAACGGCGTGGGCAGCTGCCAGGCGGGCGGTCGCAAGCCGGGCAGGGGAGCACGACAGGTAGTCCACTCCAGCTGCCAGCAGACGTCGGATCGAACGGGGATCACCGGCGTGCTCACCACAGACCCCGACCTTGATGCCCGGGCTGGCGGCCCGACCGCGTTGCACGGCCAGGTCTACCAACTCCCCGACTCCCGCTTCGTCGAGGTGCTCAAAGGGATTGTGGTCGAGCAGCCCCCGTTCCAGGTAGAGGTCCATGAAGCGACCCTCGACGTCGTCGCGGGAGAACCCGAAGGTCATCTGGGTCAGGTCGTTGCTGCCAACTGAGAAGAAATCGGCATGCGAGGCGAGGTTCCCGGCGAGAAGAGCTGCTCTGGGGGTCTCGATCATGGTGCCCACCGGTGGCGACTCTCCCATTCCGACATCTTCTGCCGCCTCCCTGACCCACTCGACAGCCAGGGCCAACTCGGGGCCGGAGACCGTCAGCGGAATCATGACCTCGACAAGAGGGTTACCGCCTGCGGCACGCCGGGCCACGACAGCGGAGAACAGGGCCGTCGCCTGCATCCGGTACAGCCCGGGACGGAGGTTGGCCAGCCGTACTCCCCGGGTTCCCATCATCGGGTTGACCTCGGTCCAGTGGCGGGCCGAGCCGAGCAGGGCCTGTCCCTCAGGGTCAAGCTCGCCCCTCGCCTCGGCGACCACCAGATCTCCCATGTCCGGCAGGAACTCGTTCAGCGGAGGGTCCAGGAGCCGAACGGTCACCGGCAGACCGTCCATCGCCTCGAGAACCCCCTCGAAGTCTGCCTGCTGGACAACTCCGAGTTTCCCCAGGGCCTCCGCCTCGGCCTCGGCTGTCTCAGCCAGGATCATCTGCCGGACAAGAGGCAGCCGGTCGGGTCTCAAGAACATGTGCTCCGTCCGACACAGTCCGATCCCGACAGCCCCGGCTTCGCGGGCAGATGCTGCGTCCTCAGCTGTGTCGGCGTTGGCCCTTACCGTAAGGGTTCCGGATGCGATCTCGTCAGCCCATTCCAGGATCCGGTCGAGTTCGGGCGGCACCACCGACTCGACGACACACCTGCTGCCAAGGGTCACCGAACCGGTGGTTCCATCGATCGAGATGACGTCGCCCTCGGACACGACGACGTCTCCGACGCGAAAATGGTCATCGGCGACGTCTACCTGCTCTGCCCCGCACACACAGGGAACTCCCCAGCCGCGGGCCACCACGGCGGCGTGGCTTACCAGGCCACCACGGGATGTCAGGATTCCCTCCACGACCGCCATGGCGGCGACGTCGTCGGGGGAAGTTTCCCGTCTCACGAGGATCACCTGCTCGCCACGCTCAACCGCATCGACTGCGCCTTCAGTGGTCGTATATACGCGCCCGACGGCCGCTCCGGGAGATGCCCCCAACCCGTGTGTGACCTCCGGGGAGTCTGTCTCGGTGAAACTCACGTGCAACACCTGGGCCAGGTGATCTGGGGTGATGCGGGCTACCGCCTCAGCCGTTGTGAGGGCGACCCCCGGATCCTCCACCATTTGGCTGGCGATCCGCAGAGCGGCGGCACCGGTGCGCTTGCCCACACGACACTGGAGGATGTGGAGACGGCCCTGTTCGACGGTGAACTCGACATCGCACATGTCCCGGTAGTGGCCCTCCAACGACTCAAGTGCACGAGCCAACTCGGCTCCCAGCCCGGGCATGAGCCTGGCGAAGTCGTCGATCGGAAGTGTGGCGTGGGTGCCCGACACGACGTCCTCTCCCTGGGCACCGGGCAGGTAGTCGCCGGTCTGGCGGGCGTCGCCGGTTGTCGGATCACGCGTGAACACGACACCGCTACCTGAGGCGTCGTCGCGGTTGCCGAACACCATTGCCTGGATGGTGCAGGCCGTTCCGATTCCTCCGTCGATTCCCTCGCGCCTCCTGTATTCGACGGCTCGCTCGCCCATCCAGGAGTCGAACACGGCAGCGACCGCTGTGCCCAGTTGTTCAAACGGATCCTCGGGAAGGGTCGCCCCGGGCTGGTCCGCCACGATCCTGCGCAGGTCGGCGATCAGGTCCAGGAGCGTTCCGGTTTCGAGGTCCAACTCGTGGTCGACACCTGCCTCCCGGACAGCTGATGCCACCACCTCGGGGAGGTCGGCTGCGACCCTCAGGACCACCTCGGCGTAGGACTGCACAAACCGACGGTACGAGTCGAGGGCAAAACGTTCATCGGTGGCCCTGGCAAGGCCCGCCGTCGTTTCGTCGTTGAGGCCCAGGTTCAAGACGGTGTCCATCATCCCAGGCATCGAGATGGCCGCCCCCGACCTGACGCTCAACAGGAGGGGGTTGTCGGGGTCACCCAGACAGCGCCCGGTGCGTTCCTCAAGACCTGCCACAGCCGCACGAAGACCCTCGTCAAGGTCGGGTGGCCAACCGGACGAAAGGTAGGAACGGCACACCTCGGTGGTGATGGTGAAGGCAGGTGGCACCGGGAGCGACAGCGTCGAGGCCATAACGGCGAGCGAAGCGCCCTTTCCACCCATGAGAGCCTTCTTCTGGTCGGGCGCAAGGTTGTCGGCCTCGTCGATGAACACGATCGACGGCGCCACAGTGCCGTCCGGATCGTCGTTGTCAGGCTGACCTTGGCCCATGCACGTGGAAGGTAGCCGACCGGTGCCGGAATCCGGGGCCCCGGGGCAGTGCCCGGGGAGTGACTCGAACACTCACGCCGTCGAAACGGCGGCGGGTTTTAAGCCCGCTGCGTCTACCAGTTCCGCCACCCGGGCGTGCCCTGAACGCTACACACAACCGGGCCCTTCGGCCCCTGAGACGAGGCACCGGGCCCCGTCAGGCTGCCAGAACCGGGTCCTCTACCGCCAGCCACAGGGCTGACCGGACCATGTCGGCACGACCGTTGTCGAGCCGGTTGGCGACCAGAATGCCCTCGATCATGTCGGCCACCACTGCCGCCCATGGACGGCCCTTCAGCACTACCGCAACGGTGGACGACTGCCCCCTGCGCCGAATGGACCTCTGGACGTCGGTGATTCCCGGAGGGCTCCTGAACGTGGGTACCTGGAGCCCACGGAGCCGCGCTGCCATGCCCAGTGACCGAGCCGCCTCTGCAAACCTGAGTGTCGTCGCATCCATCGCCCACGAGTATCACAGGCACCTGTGACAATGGCTGTGTGGATGATCCCCTGAACCCCGCCCAGCAGGATGTGGTGGAACAACTCGGCGCACAACTCGAGGACCGCCCGGTCTTCGCCGACGACCTTCGCAGTCACCTCCGCTCCGCACTCGACACCGCAGCAGCCCCCCACCTCGACATCCTCCCCGAGGGCGAGGACCTGTTCCTCAACAAGCACCGTCTCGCCCAGGTTCACGGGTGCGAAACCCTGCTTCTCGCCGAGGAGGCCGAGGAGTTCGAATGGAAGGTACCGATCGCAAGGGGAACTGTCGTCCACAAGGCGGTCGAGCTGGCCGTGAACTGGCGCAGGGAGATCGAACCCCCGACCATCATCGACGAGGCCATCTCCCGCTTCGAGCAGGACTCAGGCAGCCTCGGCCACTGGCTACGCGGCTGCGGCGAGGCCGACCGGGCCGAACTGCGCTCAGAGTCCCTCGATTCATTCACCAAGTACCTCGAGTGCTGGCCTCCACTCAAGCCGGCATGGAGGCCTGTCACCGAGAGTCGCCTACGGGCCGAGTTGTGCGACGGACGCCTGATCCTGGCCGGCAAGGTCGACCTCACGCTCGGAGCCGCACAGGGTCGACGGGCCGGCAAGGTCCTCGTTGACTTCAAGACAGGCGGATTCGCCCCAATCCACCGCGAGGACCTGCGGTTCTACGCCCTTGTCGAAACGCTGCGCATCGGGGTTCCACCGCGCCTGTTGGCCTCCTACTACCTTGATCAGGCACACTTCGTGCCCGAGGTCGTCACCGAGGAGACCCTTGCGGCAACCACCGCCAGGGTCGCCGACGGGGTCGGCAGGCTGACATCGCTACTCTACGGTGGCCGCTCCCCCGGCAGGCTGGTCGGACCTGCCTGCCGGTGGTGCCCGGTCATCGACACCTGCGACGAGGGAAGCACGCACCTCGAGGAACTCGACGACCGCTGATCGGCACCTTCGGATCAGTCGCTGTCGAGGCGCTGCAGTCGTCCGGTGCCGAAAAGGACCAGGCCGCCGACGACCATGAGCAGACCCCCGGCTGTCACCACCGGCCTCGGCCCGAATGCCGAAATCAGCCACCCCATGGCAAGGTTGGCGAACGGAGTGGTACCGAGGACTCCCATCAGGTAGATCGCCATGACCCGACCGCGGACGGCATCATCCACCTGCAGTTGCACCGACGAGTTCAGGTTCGAGGCGGACGTCAGGTGCATGGCACCAATTACCCCCAGCGCGAGGAAGCCAACCCAGAACACCGGAGCCAGACCAAACAGCATCACCGCGGTCCCGTAGCCCACCGTCGCCGCCAGTTGCAGGCGGGACCGCCTGACACGACCCAACTCGCCGGCGACCAGCGGTGCCGCCATGACCGCACCAAGGCCCTGGGCTGATCCCAGCACACCAAACCAGAATGGCGACACCTCAAAGACCTCCTCGGCGAACACCACGAGTTGTGTAACGATCGGGTTGGAGATCGTGGCTATGAGGGTCACTGTCATGATGGCCGTCCTGATTCCGGACGAAGCCGCCACGTAGCGGATCGACTCCCGGTAGTCGGCCAGAATCGACCTTCCCCCGGTGGTACCCGCACCCGTGGGGTTCGATGGCCTGTTGAGGTCGGCTCTCTCCATCAGTCCCAGGGCCACGATCACGGGCCCGTTCAGCACAACGGCAACGAGCAGCGCCCATCCGGGGCCTGCCAGGCCTATCACCAACCCGCCGATTGCGGGGCCCAGGGTGCGGGCGGCGTTGAACTGGGTGGAGTTGAGCGTTATCGCATTCCTGAGGTACCGGCGCGGCACGCACTCGGACACGAACGCCTGCCATATCGGCAACCTCAACCCGGCGACCGCTCCCCGCGCGAAGAACAGGCCCACCCACACCCACGGGCTCTCGACACCGACCACCCAGGCGACGACCAGGAGTGACGAGACCGCTGCCGCGGCGGTGCTAGCCCAGAGCAGGGCGTTCCGGCGATCCAGGTTGTCGGACATGTAGCCCGCCACGGGGTTGACCAGCAGCATCGGGATGAACGAGGCAAACCCGGCTGCACCGATCCAGGCGGCGGACCCGGTCAACTGGAAGATCACGTAGTAGGTGGCCACGAACTGGACCCACCTGCCGTTGTTGGAGATGAGGCCACCGATCCAGAAGAGCCTGTAGTTGCGTACTCGTAGGGCGGGAAACCTCCCCAGGGCGGCCGGGTCCATCGACGTGACCCTACCGATGCCCTCCGGCGTGCCGGGAAGCGGAGGCCCGTGCCAGAATGCCGACCATGAGCATTCTCGAGACTGAGCAGCGTGGCCGGGTGGTCGTCCTCACCTTCAACGACCCTGATCGTCGGAACGTCGTTTCCGAGGAGATGAATACCGCCCTGCTGGCGGCGTTCGACGCCATGGAGGCCGACGAGGACGTCGGAGCGGTCGTCCTCACCGGTTCCGGCAGGGCATTCTGCGCCGGTGCGGTACTCGACAACCTGCTGGCCGCAGGCGAGGCAGACCCCGAAGGCGGCGGCGACCTGCCGGACATCTACAGCGGCTTCCTCCGGGTCGCCCACTCGACGCTGCCGACAGTCGCCGCAGTCAACGGGGCCGCAGTTGGTGCCGGTATGAACATGGTTCTGGCCTGCGATCTGGTCATCGCTGCGCAGTCGGCACGCTTTGACACCAGGTTCCTGTCAATCGGCCTGCATCCCGGTGGAGGACACACCTGGCGTCTACGCAACATCACCGACCTGCAGACCGCAAAGGCGATGGTGCTGTTCAGCCAGGTGCTCGATGGCGAGGAGGCATCTGCCAGAGGCGTGGCATGGGAGTGCGTATCCGACGCCGACCTGGTCGATTCCGCTGTCGGATACGCCGAATTGGCTGCCGCACACCCGAAGGAACTGGTGGCGAGGACCAAGGCGACCCTTCATTCGACCGCTGCCGTCACTGCTTCTGAGGAGTCCGTCAAGCTGGAGATCGGACCTCAGGTCTGGTCGATGCACCAACCGGCGTTCGTGGAGATGGTCGAGGGCCTGAAGTCGCGTATCTCCAGCAGATCCTGACCCTCTTCAGGGGTCGACCGGTCAGTCCAGCCAGGTCCGCTTCAGCTCCACCGACCGCACCTGCCACTCCTCGGCGGTGATGGCGTACCTCAGGTGGTCCTCCCAGACTCCGTTGATCTCCAGGTAGCGCTCAGCCAGACCCTCACAACGCAGCCCGACCTTGTCCACGACCCTCCGTGACGCAGCGTTGCGTGGCACGATCGCCACCTGGAGGCGGTGCAGGTCCAGCTGCTCGAACGCGAATCTGGCAAGCACAACGAGGGCCTCCGGGATGAAGCCACTCCCGGCCTGCTGCTCATCGATCCAGTATCCGACGTGTGCGCTGTGGAAGGCACCGCGCACGACGTTTGAGAGGTTCATCTCTCCCATCAGGTCATCACCCAGGTAGACCCCGAACCCCCACCCCGTGCCGAGTTGCCGCTCCCTCCGCCTGGCTCCACACCGCGACGAGAACGCCCGACGATCCTCTGCCGGGTCAGGCTTCCCCGGAACCCGCAGGGGCTCCCATGTGGCCAGTCGATCCCTGTTGCGCCGTCTCAGCGCCTGCCACGCCCCGAAGTCCTCTGGTTCGATCGGCCTCAACGTCACGCGCCTGCCGTGCAGCACCACCGGCTCGCCGACCTCACCCACCGTCACCACTCCCGGTCCATGGGGCCATTGTCACCTGAGGTGTGCGAAACAACCACCCCGTGGTGGCAGCCCCTCCAACAGGAATGGACTCAGACAAGCAGTTCGTCGAGGGCACCCAGCAACATCGTCACATTCCGCTGTCTTGCCGTGTGCCCCATGCATCCGATCCGCCATACCTTCCCCGCAACCGGACCCAGACCACCACCAATCTCGATTCCGTAGCGCTCAAGGAGTAGACGACGCACGTCGGCCTCCCCCATTCCTCGTGGTAGCCGCTCGTCTGGCACCCGGACCGCCGTCAACTCCGGCAACCTGTGACCCTCCTCGGCGAAGAGATCAAAGCCGCGCCCGACGAGACCCGACTGCAGCTGGTCGCCACATGCCTGATGCCTTGCGTGCACGTTCTGGAGCCCCTCTGTCAACAACACACCCAGCCCGGCATGAAGTGCATAGATCATGGAGATCGGTGCCGTGTGGTGATACGCGCGGGCCTCCCCACCTGTGACGTAGGCGGTGATCATTGCGAAGTCCAGGTACCACGACGGTGATCGGTCCACAAAGCGCTCGATCGCAGCCGCAGACACCGTTACAGGCGAGATCCCAGGTGGGACACCAAGGCACTTCTGGGTTCCTGCATAGGCAAGGTCAATCCCCCATTCGTCGACTTCAAGGGGGATTCCTCCGAGAGAGGTCACACAGTCGACAAGTAGGAGGGTGTCGCCCTTTCGTTTGCCGATGTCGGCGACGTCGTTTCGGACGCCCGTCGAGGTTTCAGCATGAACCAGGGCTATGACCTTCGGAGACGGATGGGCCGCAAGGAGCTCCTCCTGGTCAAGGGCCATCCCCCACTCCGCATCAACACGTACGACCTCCGCGCCACAGCGCACAGCGACGTCGCACATGCGCTCACCAAACACGCCGTTGACGCCGATCACAATCGTGTCGCCGGGACCAACCGTGTTCACGATCGTCGCCTCCATGCCCGCCGACCCCGTAGCCGACACCGGAAAGGTGAGTGGGTTTGCCGTGCGGAAGACCTCCCTCAGGCGTTGGTTGGTCTCATCCAGGAGGGCGATGAACTCGGGGTCCAGGTGACCTGTCACAGGGCGAGAAAACGCCTCCATCACCTCTGGATACGGGTTCCCCGGACCTGGGCCCATCAGGATGCGGTCGGCATGGGGCAGCACCCTTGGCATAGCGGTCGTCCAATCTGCAGTGAGACATCGTCAGTATTCCGGAGATGCGATGACTATCCGGTGTCGCCACCAAACCCAACCAGGTCGGCGACGACTCCATCGAGGATGTCGGACTCGGACACGAGGCATTCGTCGAAACCGAGTTGGCGCATCACCTTCACCAGTATCGAGAGACCGGCGACGATTACGTCGGCACGGTCCTCCTCCATGCCGGGGTTCTGAATGCGCTCTGAGTGGTTCTCGGTTGCAAGGGTGCGGAACACGTCCTCGACAGCCGCCTTGCTTATCCGGAAGTGGTGGATCTCGTCACGGTCGTACTCGGCGAGGCCCAACTCGACTGCAGCTGTAGTCGAAACCGTGCCTGCGAGCCCCACGAGCGTCCGTGCGTCCAACACGGCGGGCACCTCGCGGATGACATCGTCAATATGGGAACCCACCACGGAAAGGCACGCCAGGAGTTCCTCGGGCAGCGGTGGGTCAGTGGCGATCCACTTCTCGGACAACCTGACGCAGCCGACATTGCAGGACAGGAGACCCTCGACCTGGCTCGAGCCCACGACGAATTCCGTGGAACCACCTCCGATGTCGAGAACGAGGAACGGGCCGTCACCCGGATCAAGTTCGGCGGTTGCACCGGCAAAGGAGAGCCGGCCCTCATCGATGCCGCTGAGCAGTTCAGGGCGGACACCGAGGGTCCTCTCCGCAGCGTCGAAGAACTCATCACAGTTCACGGAGTCCCGTGCGGCCGAGGTGGCTGTGGCCCTGACCTCTTGCACACCGTGCCGGTCGATCAGCACCCTGAACTCCGACAGGGCCTGCACAACGCGTTCTATCGCCTCAGGTGAGAGCCGGCCCGTGGAGTCGACACCGTCGCCGAGGCGGGTAATGCGCATTACGCGCTCGACGCTCCGGGTTCCGTCGCTGATGAGCATGCGTGTCGAGTTTGTTCCGCAGTCCACTGCGGCCACGAGGTCAGGCACCTTCGGTGTCTCCCGGATCAGACAGTCGATCGTGCACCCAACGACCCACCGGGTCGTCTCCACCTGCCAGAAACCATGCGTAGTGGGCATGAAGGCACTTCACGCCCCTTCTGGTTCCGCCCACTCCTGCAGATGGACGAGGTCCGACATGGTCGGCTGGAATCTCGGCCTCGCGCTCGGCCGCGTACCTGTCATGGGCATCAGCCAACTCGACCGGGTCACAGGCCTCCTCGGCCTCGCCTACTCCGCCCGTCGACTCGAGGGTCCCGACCCGCGAACGCAGGTCAGCACCGACCAGCCAGTAGAGGGTCGGCATCGGACGGCCGCTGTCAAGCAGGGGGTGGTTGCGAATGACCACAGGCCGGCCGGCATCGTCACGAACGACAACCTCGAATCGCCCGCCCGGTGTACGCCCCAGGAGCTCTGCGACTAGTTCCCTGTCGGCGTCTGTCGGCCGGGCGAAACTCACGGGATCAGGACCCGATGCTGGGCTGGATGCGCACTAGACGACTAACAGGACCACAACCACGACGACGGCTGCCACCAAGACAAGTGGGAGCAGGCGCCTGACAACGGACGCCCCAGCGGCATCGAGGAGGTCAAGCGCCTCGGCCTCGGGGGCGTCTACCACACGCACCCTCTCGACTTCGTCGGGTACCTCGATGACGTGTTGGACGACCTCATCGGCGGCCTCCGGAGCGTCATCGGCAATCAGCCCACTCAGGTTGTCGGCGAACTGGCTCATCAGCTTCCGGCTGACATCGGCCATCACACCGCGACCGAACTGGGCGACCTTGCCCGTCACCTTGAGATCGGTCTCGACCGCGACCCTCGTGCCGCCTTCGGTCTCCTCGAGTTGCGCCGTAATGTCAGCCGCGGCGTTACCTGCTCCCCTGGTGTCGCGGCCCTCGGCCCTCAGGACCGCCCTGTAGGAGGCGTCATCGCGCTCTGCAAAGGAGGCGGCACCCTTGTACTGGGCCGTTATCGGACCCACCTTGATCCTGACGATCCCACGGAACTCGTCGCCCTCGATCTCCTGAAGTTGGGCTCCGGGAAGGCACGGGGCGATCCGTTCCACATCGGTGAGCACCGCCCACACCTGTCCAATGGGCGCGTCAACCTCGAACTCATTGCTCAGCTCCACCTGTCGAGATCCTCCACTGTGTCAATGTCAACGGCCTGACCTTCGCACGCTACTTCCACGACCAGCGATGGCCTACCAGCCAGAAGGGACCTGGCACCTCCGTCACCGCTGACGGGCAGTTCGGGCCAGAGTCTCTGTGCAACCTTGACAGGGGGACGGCGCTGCCCTCCGAAGGTCGCCGTCACGAGGTCGCCCGGTTGGTCTGCGACGGCTCGCCAGGCGGAGGTTGGAACCATCGGCGTGTCGGCGAGGCCCAACACGATGGCGTCGTGACCGACGCGGGCGGCATGGGCAAGCGCTACCTGCACCGACCCAGCCTGGCCGGATTCCCAGCCGTCGTTCACCATGAGGGTCGCCCCCTCGGGGAGTAGATCGCTGAGATCCTCAGCACCGGCGACGACGATCAACTCGTCCAGACCGGCGGCGGCTGCGGCCCCAACGCTCCATGTGACCAGCGGACGGCCACGGAAGTCGGCCAGAAGCTTGTGGCCCGAGCCTGCCCAGCGGGTTCCACCCCCTGCCGCCAGGATCACGGCGGCGGTGCTCACGCCGCCTCCATCCGGCTCAATCGTGGATGGGGCCGTCGGTTGCCGACAGCGCCCGGGTTGAGCGACGGGTACGCAGGGCAATTATCTCGGACACAATCGAGATGGCTGTCTCCTCGGGGGTGCGGGCCCCGATGTCGAGACCGATGGGGGAACGGAGCCGCTCGACCCCGGAGTCATCGACGCCGACCTCCCTCAGCCGTTTCAGGCGGTTCTCGTGGGTGCGGCGTGAACCCATGACCCCGATGTATCCGACCTCTGTCTCGAGTGCCGAGACTATTGCCGGTACGTCGAACTTGTTGTCGTGGGTGAGAACACAGACGGCGTCGCGGGGCCCCAGGCCTGACCCGACCTGATCGAGCAGCCGGTTGGGCCAGTCAACGACCACCTCATCGGCAAGGGGGAACCGCCTTCTCGTGGCGAAGACCTCCCGTGCATCACAGACGGTCACGCGGTAGCCGAGGACCTTGGCTACGCGCACCAGCGCCGCGGTGAAGTCAACCGCACCGAAGATCAGCATCTGGGGCGGTGGGGCGAACGACTCAACGAACACCTGCACGGTTTCCTCACGGGCCTCGCCGTGCTCGCCGTAGTGGCGCACGCCACTCCTGCCGGCAGCCAGCTCTCCGCGGGCGTCGCGGGCTGCCACCCTGTCGAGGCCCGGATCACCCAGAGTTCCATCGACCTGATCTGCCACGCCGTTACCGGGTCGGACAAGCAACTTGGAACCCGTCCCGGGGCCTTCCACCACGGTCACCAGCGAACAGGGAGAATCGGTCTCCCAAAGCTCCTCCAGGCTGTCGAGAACCGCCCAGGTCGGGTCATCGACTGCCTCGAGGAACAGGTGGATGGTTCCACCACATGTCAACCCGACTGCAAAGGCCTCATCGTCGCTGTAACCGAAGGTGACAATGCGCCCCTCGCCCGTAGCTAGGACCTCGAGGGCAGCAGTGACGACAGCACCCTCGACACACCCGCCAGACACGGATCCGGTCACCTCACCGTCTTCGGTGACGGCCATGGCCGCCCCGGGCAGACGGGGACCTGAGCCCTCCAGGTCAACTACACGCGCCAGAGCCACACGTCTGCCCTGGCTGCGCCAGCGCTTCAGGTCGTCGAGAATCTCCCGCATACAGCTGAGAGGTTAGGGCCTGACCCTCGCGGCAAGCCGATGCACGGCTCAGTCCGTGTCCCTCGCGGCGATCGCCGCGGCAGCAGCCACAACGTTGTCGGCCATCCGTGCCGACGCTGCATCGATCATGCGGCCATCCAACTGGGCGGCTCCCCTGCCGTCGGCTTCAGCCTCGGCGAGCGCTGCCAGGATCTTCCCGGCCCGCTCCACCTCCTCGGCCGGCGGGGAGAAGACCTCGTTGCCAAGGCCAACCTGTGACGGGTGGATGGCCCACTTGCCCTCATATCCGAGTGCAGCGGCGCGCCTTGCGGCGAGCATGAAGCCGTCGGGGTCGTTGAAGTCACCGAAGGGACCATCGATCGGCCGGAGCCCGTATGCCCGGCACGCAACGAGCACCCTGGACAGAGCGGCGTGCCACTGGTCGCCGGGATAGTCAGGGTTGGGGCCACCGATGCTGGTGGTTCTGGAACCACAGCTGGCCGCGTAGTCGGCAACCCCGAAGTGCATTGCCTCGAGTCGGTCGCTGGAAGTGGCGATGGATTCAACATTTGCCATACCGAGGGTCGTCTCGATGAGGACCTCGAGACCGATCCGGTGCGTCAGCCCCATGGCCGTCTCGATCTGGGTCACCATGGCATCGACCATGTAGACGTCTGCGGGTACACCCACCTTGGGGATCATGATCGTGTCGAGGTGCCGGCCAGCCTGTTCAACGACATCGACCACATCGCGGTACATGTAGTGGGTGTCGATGCCGTTGATCCGCACCGAGATCGTCTTGGAGAGGCCTCTCCAGTCGATGTCTCCGAGCGCTTCGATGACGTTGCTGCGCGCCGTCTCCTTGTCTCCAGGGGAAACGGCATCCTCCAGGTCAAGGAACACGTAGTCGGCATCGCTCCGGGCGGCCTTCTCGAACATGCCGGGGCTGGCACCGGGTACTGCCAGCTCGCTGCGCTGCAGGCGTTGGCGGGCTGGCGTATGGCGGGTGTGGCTCATGGCTTGTCCCTCTTGTCCAGGGGATACTGGGCCAGTCAGGCTGAAGGTTGGCGGTAGGTTACGACCCCGTCCGGAAAAACCGGAAGCCCTGTCACCGTCCTTTCTAGTCCGGGTGACACCGAATGGGAGATCCAACGAGGTTTCGTGTCGATGCGACAATCCCACACCCACGAGACAACCGATGCCGCTCTGCGCTCCGACATCAGGCGCCTCGGCACCCAGCTCGGCGACACGCTGGTCCGACAGCACGGCCGTGATCTTCTTGACAGCGTGGAGAGCGTACGCGCCCTCGCCCGCCGGGTACGCCAGGATGCCGACGGCACCGATGTCTCACGCGAGCTGACCGACCTGCTCGGGAGTGCCGACAACGACGAGGCGATTCTGCTGGTTCGGGCCTTCACCGTGTACTTCCACCTCGCCAACGTGGCCGAGCAGGTTCACCGCATAGAAGACCTGAACACCGGAGTCGGTGGTGTCGAAAAGCACTTCGACGAGACAATCCGGTCCCTCGTCGCAGCTGGTGTCCAACCGTCGGAGATCTCCGACCTGATCAGCCGAACCGAGCTTCGACCTGTCTTCACGGCGCACCCGACCGAGGCGTCACGTCGGTCGATCCTCGGCAAGCTGGCGGCGATCGCCGACCACCTCGAAGACCGCAGCGAACATCGCAGGACCGAGGCAGACAGACGACGCATCGACCGTCGGATCGAGGAACTGATCGAAGCCATCTGGCAGACCGACGAGATCCGCCACGAGAGGCCCGACCCGTTCGACGAGGCCCGATCGGTTCTGTTCTACCTTGACCAGACGGTACGCGAGGCCGTACCCGACCTGCTTGACGACATGGCCACCGCCCTCGAGGCGATCGGCGGGAAGATGGAGATCGACCACTCCCCCATCAGGTTTGGAACATGGGTGGGTGGCGACAGGGATGGCAACCCCAACGTTTCACCCGAGATGACCGAGGCGGTCCTGGGGCTCCAGCGCCAACGTGCCCTGAACCTGCTAATGGCAGCAGTCGTCGACCTTGGTGATGATCTGAGCGTGAGTACCAGGGTCCAGGGAGTGTCCGACGAACTGTCCGAGGCGGTCCGTGGCGACATGGCCCTGATCCCCGGACCGGTTGCCACACACGGCCCCAGTGAGCCCTACCGGCTCCGGTGCGCAGCCATCGGCCACAGACTGGCCGACACCGCCGGAACGCCAGCCGGCCCGACGGCATACGGCACCCCGGCTGAACTGGATGAGGACCTCGCGGTCATGGACGCCTCGCTCCGCTCAAACGGCGGCGCCCTGTTGGCCGACGGCCACCTCTCCCGGGTTCGACGCACTCTCGCCGCTGTCGGATTCCACATGGCCACGCTTGACGTCCGCGAGCACACCGACCGGCACCACGAGACCCTCGCCCGACTGTTCTCCGCTGTCGGTGTCGACTACGCCAAGGCAACAGCAGCGGAGCGAACCGACATCCTGGCCGCCGAACTGGAGAGCAGGCGCCCTCTCGCCCCACCCCACCAGGAGGACTCGGGTGATGCCCTTGCCCTGTTCCGCACCCTGAGGTCGATTCTGGACCGCGACGGCGACGAGGTAATTGAGAGCTACATCGTCTCGATGACACGTGGGGTCGACGACGTTCTGGCACCCGTCCTTCTGGCCCGAGAGGTGGGTCTTGTCGACCTTGGCCGTGACATGGCACGCCTGGGTTTCGTCCCCCTGTTCGAGACGATCGACGATCTGCGCGCCATCGGAACGGTTCTCCGCTCCCTGCTTGAGGTCGGCCCCTACCGACGCCTCGTCGAGCTGCGGGGCGGAACACAGGAGGTGATGGTCGGTTACTCCGACTCGAACAAGGACGGTGGCATAACCACGTCGCAGTGGGAGATCCACAAGGCCCTCCGGCAGGTCTGCGAGGTGTCGGCCGAGACCGGGGTGCAGATTCGCGTGTTCCACGGCAGGGGTGGAACCATCGGCAGGGGCGGCGGGCCCACCCATGCGTCGATCCTGAGCCAGCCCAGCGGGGTACTCGACGGGCAGGTCAAGTTCACCGAGCAGGGCGAGGTGATCGCCGACAAGTACGCCCTTCCCGAAATCGCCAACAGGAACCTGAACCTGGCGCTGGCCGCCCTGACAGAGAGCTCGCTCGCACACCGCACGCCACGCCACGACGACGCCACCGTCGCCCGCTGGTACGGCGTAATGGACGACGTCTCGGACACCGCCTACAACGCGTACCGGAGCTTCATCGATGCACCCGGCCTGGTCGAGTACTTCACCGACTCGACGCCTGTCGAGGAACTGAGTTCGATGAACATCGGTTCGAGGCCGTCGCGCCGCTCCTCGGCGACATCCGGCCTGGACGGCCTGCGTGCCATCCCGTGGGTGTTCGGATGGACCCAGTCCCGTCAGATCATCCCCGGCTGGTTCGGTGCCGGTTCGGGCCTCGAGGCCTCCCGCCTCGCCGGACACGGCGACGACCTCTCCGACATGTACCAGAGCTGGAACTTCTTTCGTACGTTCATATCGAGCGTCGAGATGACGCTCGCCAAGACCGACCTCGCAATCGCACGCCACTACGTGGAGCGCCTTGTCGACCCCGCCCTCCACCCGCTTCTGGACCTGGTGGCGGCTGAACATGACCGCACGGCCGAACAGGTGGCCCTAATCACAGGCGCCGACCTGCTCGACGACAAGCCGCTCCTTCGCCGGACGCTTGAGGTCCGCGACACCTATCTGGACCCCCTGAACGTCCTGCAGGTGGAGCTGCTCGCCCGGTTCCGCCAGGGTGACGACTCCGCCGAGGCCCACAGGGCCCTCCTGTTGACCATCAACGGAATAGCAGCAGGCCTCCGCAACACCGGCTAGGCGTCGATGGCTTGAGCCAGGGCCTTCAGGGAGTTGAGGCTGTGACCCTCGAGAAACGAGTCGACGTGGGGCAGGGCTGCCGCCATTCCGCGTGCCAGGGGCTCGTAGCCGGGCGAGGCCTTCAACGGGTTCACCCAGACCACCTGGTGGGCGACCCTCGCCAGCCTCGCCATCTGCTCTTCCATGACCTCAGGTTCCCCACGGTCCCATCCGTCGGACAACACGACGACGATTGCACCCCGGGCCATGCCCCGCACGCCCCATGAGTCGTTGAACTCCCGTAACCCCTCACCCAGCCGTGTCCCACCGGACCAGTCGGTGACAGCCAGCGCAGCCGCTGCCAGGGCGGCATCGGGGTCCCGGGTGGACAGCTCACGGGTGAGGCGGGTGAGACGGGTTCCCAGGGCGAAGGCCTCAACGTCGCGCCGGCCGACCACCGCCGCGTGCACGAAACGGACGAGCGCACGCGCATATGGCTCCATCGAGCCGCTCACATCAAGAAGCAGAACCAGCCGGCGTTGCCGGTCCCCGGCCGCGGTGAACGCCCGGCGCATCGGCTCACCACCGGTGCGTAGCGCCTCGCGTACGGTTCGACGGAGGTCCGGGCGACCTCGTCGGAGCGAAGGCTTCCGCCGCCTGCAGGGTCGTCGGGCAGCGCCTATCCGCATCCGCATGATCAGCTCATACAGCTCGTCGAGTTCATCGTCGGTGCACTGTGCAAAGTCCCGTGCACCGAGGACCTCGGCCCTGGAGTAGCGAACGCTGATGACATCACGGTCGGTATCCGTTTCGTCGTCGGCCTCGTCCGCAGCAGATGCGTCATCGATCAGCAGCGTGAGCGGGGCCGGTTCCGCCGTCGTCCCGAGATCGACGATGCCCCCCAGCCAGTGAAGTCGGAACACCTCGTCGTAGACGGCGATGTCCTCGGGTCTGGCAAGAAGGGTCGCCCTGCCGGACCAGTAGACCCCACTGTGGGTGTCGGCCCCCACCTCTGCCAGGGCACGCCCGAAGTCGAGGGTGCTGCCGACAGGAACCGGCAGGCCGGCCGCGCGGAGTGCCGTCACAAACCCGACGATGTGCCGGTCAAGCGTCCGCTCGACCGTCGCCTCCATCTGGTCAGGCTCCGCGTGCCGACGTGAGCAGGTCGCCGAACCCCCGGGAACGGACCCGATCCTGGTCCTCGCGGTACTTGAGGAGGGTTCCGATGGTGGTGTCGATGGCTGCCGCATCGAGGTCGTCGACACCGACCAGCACGAGCGCCTCTGCCCAGTCGAGGCTCTCTGCCACACCCGGCGGCTTGTACAGACCCATGCCCCTCAACTGGGCTGCCACGAGCGCCACGTCCCGGGCGAGCGAGACGGGAACATGTGGTGCCCGGACCCGGAGGATCTCGACCTCTCGGCCGACGCCGGGGTGCTCGACCCAGTGGTAGATGCAACGGCGCTTGAGAGCATCGTGCACGTCGCGTGTGCGGTTGGAGGTGATCACCACCACCGGTGGCACAACAGCCGTGAACGTTCCAAGCTCTGGAACGGTCACCGCGTAGTCGGAGAGGATCTCGAGCAGGAACGCCTCAAACTCGTCGTCGGCCCTGTCGACCTCGTCGATGAGCAGCACAGGCGGTGGACCATCAGTGGCTGCCAGTGCACGGAGGAGGGGGCGGCGAACCAGAAAGCGCTCCTGGTAGAGCTCGTCTTCGAGGTCGGCCACATCTGCCCCTGAAGCCGTTCCGGCGGCCTCGGCTGCCCGCAGGTGGAGAAGCTGTCTTGCGTAGTCCCACTCGTAGACCGCCTGGGCGGAATCGAGGCCCTCGTAGCACTGCAGGCGGATCAACTCTCCACCCGACCACGAAGCCAGGGCCTTTCCGACCTCGGTCTTGCCGACCCCGGCCTCACCCTCGAGCAGCAGGGGGCGCTGCAGTCGGAGTGCCAGGAAGATTGCCGTGGCAAGTCCCTCGTCGGCCAGGTAGTCCCGGCCGGCCAGGGCCTCGACCACGTCGTCGACGGCTGCTACATCGTGAACGACCATCAGGTCAGGCTAGCGAAGCGTCGACGGACACCATTTGTGGGCATCCGCGATACTGCAGTCGATCCTGGTCAGCGACCCGACTCCTCGAGCCCTCGTCGGGTGAGAACCCTGGCAAGGTGGCAGCGGTAGTCGACCGAGGCGTTCAGGTCAGCCGTCGGCTCGAGGCCATCGGCGGCCAGTGCTGCGGCGTCCTCGGCAGAAGCCCCTGAGGTGACCGCGGCCTCGACGGCAGCTGCCCTTGCAGGGCGGGCATCCATGTTGACCAGACCCACGCCGCAGGTTCCGCCATCGACAACGACCGCGGCGCCGACGATCGCCCAGTCCTGGGCTCGGCGGTTGAACTTCTGGAACGACCAGGTCGCGTCAGGCATCCTGGGGATGCGCACCTCGGTGAGCATCTCATCGTCGGCGAGGTCTGTCTCCAGGAAACCGGTGAAGAAGTCGTCCGCCTGAACCTCACGGCTACCGTCGGGGCCGCTTACAACCAGGCTTCCGCGGAGGGCGATGACCGTGGCAGGCAGGTCCGATGCCGGATCTCCGTGGGCCAGCGAACCACCGAGGGTTCCCCGGTGGCGCACCTGCGGGTCACCCACCTTGGCGGTCGCAGCGGCCAGCAGCCCGGCCTCGACGGTCACCAGGTCGCTGGTTTCGACGTCACGGTGGCGCGTCAGGGCACCGATGGCGATGTGGTCACCGTCATGGCGGACGTAGGACAGGTCAGAGAGTCGGCCAATGTCGATGACCATGGAAGGCGCAGCCAGCCGGTACTTCATCAGCGGCAGCAGGGAGTGGCCGCCGGCAAGCACCTTCGCCTCGTCGCCGTGCTCTGCGAGCAGGGCCAGGGCATGGTCGAGCGAGTCGGCACGCTCGTAGTCGAACGCCACCGGGATCATGCCGTGCTCCCCGAGGCTTCAAGGACAGCCTGGACGATGTTGTGGTAGCCGGTGCAGCGGCAGAGGTTTCCCTCGAGGCCCTCCCGGACCTGCTCCTCGGTCGGATCAGGGCACTCGTCGAGGAGCGAAACGGCAGCCATGACCATTCCGGGGGTGCAGTAGCCGCACTGGAGGGCGTGGTTCTCGTGGAAGGCCTGTTGCATGGGGTGGAGGGTCTCACCATCGGCGAGGCCCTCAATGGTGGTCACGTCCTGGCCGTCGACCTGCACCGCCAGAATGGTGCACGACTTGACCGCCTCACCGTCCAGGTGGACCGTGCAGGCACCGCATGACGACGAGTCGCATCCGATGTTGGTGCCGGTCATTCCGGCGTGGTCGCGTATGTAGTGGACAAGGAGTGTCCGCGGCTCGACGTCGTGAGAGACGGACGTGCCGTTGATGTTCACTGCCACCTGCACCGGTGGTCTCCTCTCACCTCATGGTCCGGGTCCGTCGACCGCCCCGGGAAGCAGTGCAACGGTGCGCGACTCTAGCCCCGGTGTGCCGCCTGGCCGGCATTCACGGAGCCAGCCTTGCCAGAGCCCTCAGTGCCGTAGCGCCACCGACCACGGTCATGGCTGCAATCGCCACCAGCCCCGGCCAGGTCAGGTCCCATGACATCTCCCCGACGAAACCCTGACGTGACAGCCGCAGCACGTTTGTGAGGGGGTTCAGGCGTGCAGCGCCGTGGAGCCATCCGTCCAGGAAGTCGATGGGTACCTGTCCGATGGACAGGAACATGCTGGAGAACCCGATCACCTGAACGATCATCATCGAACGAAGGGACCGGAGGCGGTAGGCCACCGTGAGGCCCATGAGGCAGAAAACGACCGCCATCCCGGCCGTTGCCACGTACAGGCTGACGAGCCCCAGAACCCCGCCGGGCAACTCCAAGCCGCCCAGAGCTGCCACACCGAGGACCCCGGTGGTCGGAATGATCGAACGCACGGAGCTGTAGCCGATGGTGCCGACGAGAATCGGGAGGCGGCTGCCAGGGGTGAGCAGCAGGCGGTCAAAGAAGCCGTTCTCCAGGTCGTCTGCGGCCGACATTGCTCCGCCTACGCCGGCGAACACGGCACCCTGAAGCGCCGCGTACGGAGCCATCCAGTTGAAGATGTTGGAGGTGCCGTAACCCTCGATGCGGGTCAGCGAGCTGAACGCACCGGTGAAGCTGACCACGAAGAATACCGGCATGACAACTGTCGGTATTAGCAACACAGGGCGCGCCCGTAGCCTCTGCATACCCCTCGCACATATCGCAAGGCTCACGTTCCAGCCGTGGCCTGCGCCGGTGGCGACGGTTGTGGCACTCACGGTGTCGCAAGCCTCCGGTTCAGCGCCATGACGCCAGCAGAGATCGTCACGGCTGCCAGGGCTGCCGGAAGGCCGAGGGCCTGGAGTGCGTCTGCCGAGGACCAGCCGTTGATGACCAGCCTGCGGACGGGGTTGATGATCCACGAGAGCGGGTTGTTCTCGGCCACCACCTTGAACCATCCGCTCATGAGGTTTGTCGGGAAGAAGGCTGAGCTCATGAATATGGAGACGAAGATGAGCGGGAACGTCGCACCGACCGCCTCCTGGGAACCGGTCCGAAACGCCATGACCTGTGCCAGGCCGCCTATGACGAGAACCAGCAGGGCCGCCACCGCCACGAGGACGAGCATTGCAGCCGGACCACCGGCCACCCTGGCACCAAACACGAGGAACAGGGCCAGGATCACGATGGTCTTGGCCGAGGCCACGACCGCCGCCCCGGCCAGGCGCCCCAGCAGAATCGGCCAGCGGGCAACCGGCGATGCCAGAAGTCGGTCAAGGAAACCGTTTTCCATGTCGAGGGCCAACTCGGAACCGGCTGCGGTGGCTCCGAACGAGACTGCCTGGACTATGCAGGCCGGAAGGATGAAATCCAGGAACGAGTCGACCTCGGGGAACCCCGGCATGTCGAGGACCCGGCTGAACTGCTTGGTGTATACCGCTGCCAGCAACAGGGGGAAGACGAGCCCCGGCATCACCGAGAGCAGTTGCCTCCTCTCACCCACCACGGACCGACGTGTCAACTCCCATGTCTGGGAACCGGCGGTCAGTACCCCTGAGACTCCCGGCCCTGTCACTGCCCGTCTCCGGAGCCCTCCAGGCGACGTCCCGTTGCATGCGCGAAGACGTCGTCGAGGCTGGGAGCATCCAACTCGAGGTGGTTGACCGTCACCCCCGCCGTGTCCAGTGCCCGGACTACAGCGGCGACCTGGGCGGCACCCTCGGACAGGCCGATGGCGACACGTCCCTCCCTGGCTGGCCGCTCCTCGCCGAAGCCGGTCATGACGTCCCGGGTCGTAGCCACATGCTCCTGGTCGACCTCGACCCGGAGGGTCGGGGCACCCACCGTGGCCTTGAGCTCTGTCGGCGTTCCCTCGCGTACGAGCCTTCCCCCGTCGATGATGGCGACCCGACCCGCCAGCTGGTCGGCCTCCTCGAGGTACTGCGTGGTGAGGAAGACCGTTGTTCCCACCTCTGCGTTGAGGCGCCTCACCTCCTCCCAGAGTGCCTGACGGCTTGTCGGATCCAGACCCGTGGTCGGCTCGTCGAGGAACAGGATCTGCGGCTCGTGCACAAGGGCGAGTGCAAGGTCGAGGCGCCTGCGCATACCACCTGAGTAGGTTCCGACCCGCCTGTCGGCCGCAGCTGTCAGGCCGACCCTCTCAAGCAGTTCGGGGCCACGCCTGCGGATCACCGTGCGTGGTATTCCGTGCAGGACAGCCTGAAGTCGGATCAACTCGGCACCCGTCATCAGAGGATCGATGGCGGCGTCCTGGAGGGCCACACCGATCATCCTCCGGATGTCGCCGGCCTGGGTCCTGACGTCGCAGCCGCCCACCCTGGCTGAACCAGATGTGGGGTGCAGCAGGGTCGTGAGCATCCTGACGACGGTCGACTTGCCGGCTCCGTTGGGCCCGAGGAAGCCGAACACCTCGCCCTCGTCGACGCTCAGGTCCACGCCATCGACGGCGACGACGTCGCCAAAATGCCTGACGAGGCCCGATGCCTCGATAACGACCGTCATGTGCTCACCGCCGCGAATCCTCGTCTGCCTGGGTCTGCCTTCATTGGTTCAGCTGGCAGTGACCGCATGCCGCTGGTTGCCTACGAAGTGGAACGGCGGTGACGCTAGCCCCGACACCTCCCACGTCCCGAGTCCGGCCAACACCGGGTATGTGTCAGATCAGCGGTTGAAGGGCCACACCCCGGGCAGCTGGCGGGCCGGTGCGGGTGGGGGAAGAACCGCGTATGCCTCCTCGTCGGGGAGGACAAGGTTGTACTCACGGCGGGCACGTTCCTCGATCTCCTCGTCGGTGTTGAGGGCATCTATCCGAAGTTCGTAGGCCCTGTTGGCCCGCTCAAGCTCGTCGACCTGGTCCCTGAGGTCCTGGTTCACCTGACGCTGGTCGAGCCAGTCTCGAAAAGGGACGACCCCGAAGGCAAGGGTTGCGGCAACTGCCGCAAGCGTCACCCCGAGGAGCGACAGGAACCTCGTTCCTGCTGCCTTCACGCCGTGCGGTCCGGCTCCCCGGCCAGGGCCGACCCGCCCCTGTAGGCGGCAGCCTCACCGAGGTCCTCCTCGATTCGAAGCAACTGGTTGTACTTGGCGACCCTGTCGCTGCGGGCCGGAGCACCGGTCTTGATCTGTCCGCAGTTGGTGGCGACGGCAAGGTCGGCGATTGTCGTGTCCTCTGTCTCGCCGGACCGGTGGGAGACCACGGCCGTGTAGCCGTTGGCAGTCGCCAACTCGATGGCCTCGAGGGTCTCGGTGAGGGTTCCTATCTGGTTGACCTTCACGAGAATGGAGTTAGCTACGCCGCTGTCTATTCCCCGCTGCAGCCGTTCAGTGTTGGTTACGAACAGGTCGTCGCCGACCAGCTGGACGCTGCCTCCGACCGCCTCGGTGAGTGCAGCCCAGCCGTCCCAGTCGTCTTCTGCCATGCCGTCCTCTATTGAAACGATCGGATAGCGCCCGGAAAGGTCGGCCAGATAGTCGACCATGGCACCGGATGAAAGGCTGCGACCCTCTCCGGCGAGTTCGTAGGACCCGTCGGCGAAGAACTCGGTCGATGCCACGTCGAGGGCCAGGGCCACATCGCTTCCGGGTTCAAAGCCCGCCGAGCCGATCGCCTCGACCAGCAGCTGCACGGCCTCCTCGTTGGATCCGAGGTTCGGGGCAAAGCCGCCCTCGTCGCCGACTGCTGTCGCCAGGCCACGGCTTGAGAGGACCCCCCTGAGGGTGTGGTAGCACTCGACGCCCCATCGGAGGGCCTCGCTGAACGAGGCCGCTCCCACGGGCATGAACATGAACTCCTGGATGTCGACGTTGTTGTCGGCATGTTCGCCCCCGTTGATGACGTTCAGCATCGGAACCGGAAGCACGTGCGAGTTGGTACCTCCCACGTACCGGTAGAGGGCCACCCCGGCATCGTCGGCGGCAGCGTGCGCAACGGCCAGCGAGATGCCCAGGATGGCGTTGGCTCCGAGCCGTCCCCTGTCGTCGGTACCGTCGGCGTCGAGGAGGGCACGATCGACAGTTCTCTGGTCGCTGGCGTCGAGGCCACGTACCGCCGCAGCCAACTCACCGTTCACGTTGGCGACAGCCGTGGATACGCCCCTGCCTCCCCAGAACTCGCCACCGTCGCGGAGCTCGACGGCCTCGAAACGGCCGGTGGATGCACCGCTGGGAACCATTGCACGTCCGGCCGCCCCGCTCTCGAGCAGGACCACGACCTCGACGGTCGGGTTTCCACGGGAATCGAGGACCTGTCGGCCTACGACGACATCAATGCTGCTCACGTGCGCTCCCCTACGGTTACACCGTCTCTCCGGGAGCCACGCTACCGCCAGCCTGCTGTCTGTAGCGGGCGCGCGTTGTCTCATCGGCGACGGCCAGGTCGACCCCGTCCGCCGCCGCCAGCGCCTCGGCGGCTCTCACGCCGCCTGCGAAGCGTCCGGCGGCGGCGCGTAGCGCGTCTTCGGCGTCGATGCCGTTGTCGGCGGCCCACACCACGAATGCCATCAGCGCATCACCCAGGTTCTCGTCGTCGACGCCGGCCGAACTCAGACCTGCCCGGACAGGGACCACATCTGGGGCCATGCCTGTTCCACGTGCGCGCCTGATCACCTTCTGGGCCAGGGCAAGGGCCGGTAGGGCCGGTGGTATCCCGTCAAGCGAGGAGGAGCGTCCCTTCTCGGCAGACTTGATGCGGTCCCAGTTGGAGATGACCGAATCGGCATCGTCGGCCACCACCGGTGGGTCACCCGCTTCCGGGAACACGTGGGGATGGCGCCTTCGCAACTTGTCGTGGATTCCCCGAGCCACATCAGCCATGTCGAAGCGACCGTCATCGGCCGCGATCCGGGCGTGGAACACGACCTGAAAGAGGAGGTCTCCCAACTCCTCCTCGAGGTGGTCGCTGCCATCGCCTGTCTCCTCGTCGAAGGCATCCAGCGCCTCGAGGACCTCGTAGGCCTCCTCAATGAGATGGGGTCGCAGCGACGTGTGTGTCTGTGCGGCGTCCCAGGGGCATTCCGCCCTGAGCGTGGCGACCTGTTCAACGAAGCGCTGCACCTCTACGGCAATGGGCGGCGTCATCTCCGGGATGTACATACACGTCAGGTGGTCCGGCTGGACCTCATCACACAGGGAGTCCCATCGGACTGTCCGGATCAGCTCATCGACTGTACCCAGGCCCTGCAGAACGGTCACCGGTGCCGCCGGGGCTTCCGGCACCGAGGCCACCACGTCAGCAAGGACAGCCTCGGTGTCGATCTGGGCGACAAGCATCGGGCCACGCTCACCGGCCGCCTCGACGGCAAAGCGGTGGGCATCGACAATACGCACACCTGCGGTCAGGGGATCTGTTCCGAGGCGGGTCCATGCCAGGTCTGCGAACGAGAGGGCCGGCAGCACGACGGTGTCGACCCGGTCGTCGGCGATGAGCATCTCAACGGTCCGCTCGGCAACCATCGGCGAACCAGGGACCGCATACAGCACGGACCCGGCCTCTGAGGCGGCGGCGACAACCTCATCGACGATTCCCGAGTAGACCTCGTCGAACGATGCCGCTGCCTCGTAGTGGTGGTCGAGGGTGGTTACGTCTCCCAGGAGGGTGACGGCTGGATGCCTCGATGTCCTGACGAACCGGACGGCGTTGGCTGCGATCGCCTCCAACGTGCCGGTTGTGGCAAGGTCACCTCCGGCTGGGCCGAGACCAACGATGGTGACCGTCGGCGCCACGACGGGTCAGGAACCCCCGCCGACGCCATCAGGGGATGCTGGCCCGGCGGGCGGAACGACCCGTCCGACAGCGTTGTCCCACGTGCCGTACCGGGGATCAACCGAGATGTCGCGGGTAAGCGTGGCCATGTGGAGGATCACACCCGGGAGGCGTTCGCCGAGGGTGTCGAACGGAGCGGGCTCGATGACTCCCGGCTGGTCGATACGGATCACATGGAACCCGAACTGGCTTGGAACAGGGCCGACGAGGTCGTCGCCCTCGCTCAGGGCACCAAGTGTCGCCCGCTCATAGGTGGGCACGAAGGAGCCGATCGGCGCACAGCCGAGCTCACCGCCCCTGACAGCCGAACCGGGGTCCTGGGAGACCTCACCAGCCAGAGCGGCAAAGTCCTCACCGGACCCGAGACGAGCCATCACCCTCAGGGCCTCACCCTCGTCTGCAACCAGTATGTGGCTGGTGCACAGGTCGTGGCCGACAACTCCGGATCCGGCCTCGTATGCGGCCTTCACGGCATCGCCGCCGGCCACCACCAGGTCCAGGGCAGCCTGCCAGCGCATGAGGGTCGAGAGGACCGGCGCCTCCGGGTCGAGCCCGGCAACGATCAGCCTGTCGCGAGCCGCCTCAAGATCGTCTGCGCCGGCCTCGAGACCGTGTTCGGCAAGCATGTCTACGACCGCTTCGTAGCGGACCATCTGGTCGAGCACCTCGACCACGCCGTCGGTGCCCATGGTGGAACCCACCGAATCGGGCCCGTAGCTGTCCTCGACCAGTTGGGTCAGGGCAGTTCTGTCGATGGTCGTGGCACCCACCTCGAGGGCAACGTCAGAGGTGCCACAGGCAGCGGCGACCATTGCGGTCACGAGCACCAGAGGGGTCAGGCGGGAGGAGAGCATCACGAGCCCGCAATGGTAGGGGACGCCCCGCCCTGTCCGACAGATCCGGCCACAACGGGAATGAGGTCCTCGATCATCGACACAAGATCGCCGACCAGGTCGTCGCCGTCGACCGGCAGAATCAGCTGCCCAGGCCCCTCCTTGTAGACGGCATTCCGGTGGAGACGGGCAAGGCGTGTCTGACGGCTCAGGGGCAGTACGACAGGTGAGCATCGTGCCACCCGTTCCGCCCCACCGAGACCCGGGCCGCGCCCCACAGTCACCTCGGTAAGTCCCCTCTCGACACACAGTGCCCGCAGGCGGCCAACGGCTATCAGGGCCTCGGCTGCCGGCGGCAGGGGCCCGTACCGGTCCTCCCACTCGGAACGCACTGCGTCGACGTTGGCGGCGTCGGGGGTTGTTCCGGCGGCAGCCAGCTTCCTGTAGGCCTCCAGGCGCAGGTCGCTGCGGGACACGTAGTCCTCGGGAAGGTGGGCATCGACGGGAACCTCGACCCTGATCTCGGCAGGTGCCTCGGGAACCCGGCCGGCCAGTTCGTCGACAGCCTCGGTGACCATCTGGCAGTAGAGGTCGTAGCCGACGGCTGCCACATGACCGCTCTGACCGGTTCCCAACAGGTTGCCGGCACCTCTGATCTCGAGGTCACGCATCGCTATACGGAATCCGGACCCCAGGTCGGTTGTCTCGCCGATGGTCCTGAGCCGTTCGTAGGCCTCCTCACTGAGGGACATGTCCAGCGGTGTGAACAGGTAGGCATAGGCGCGCTGCCCGGCCCGACCGACCCGTCCGCGCAGCTGGTGCATCTGCCCGAGGCCGAGCAGGTCTGCCCTGTCCACGACAAGGGTGTTCACGGTCGGCATGTCAATGCCGGATTCGATAATCGTCGTACACACCAGCACGTCGTAGCGGCCTTCCCAGAAGTCCATCACGACGTTCTCGAGGCTCACCTCGTCCATCTGGCCGTGGGCGACAGCTACCCGGGCCTCTGGCACCAGCTCGCGGATACCGCCGGCGATCTGGTCGATGTCATATACGCGGTTGTGGACGAAGAAGACCTGGCCGTCACGCAGGAGTTCCCGGCGGATGGCCTCGGCCACGGCTCTCTCGTCGTATCCACCCACGTATGTGAGGATCGGCTGCCGGTCGGCCGGTGGCGTGTTGAGGAGGCTCAGGTCGCGAATGCCGGTGAGCGACATCTCGAGGGTGCGAGGAATGGGCGTGGCCGTAAGCGTCAGCACGTCGACCTCTGACCGGAGGGCCTTGATGCTCTCCTTGTGGCCAACACCGAAGTGCTGCTCCTCGTCGATCACCAGCAGTCCCAGGTCCTTGAACACGATGTCGCCTGACAGGAGCCGGTGGGTGCCGATCACCACGTCGACGGACCCGTCAGCCAGGCCCTCGGCGACACGCCTCGCCTCGGCCGGTGTCAGGAACCTGCTCAGAACCTCGACCCTCACCGGGTACGGCGCATAGCGGTCCCTGAAGGTCTGGCCGTGCTGCTGGGCGAGCAGGGTTGTAGGTACGAGGATCGCCGCCTGACGGCCGTCCTGCACCGCCTTGAAGACCGCACGTACCGCAACCTCGGTCTTGCCGAACCCGACGTCGCCGCACACCAGGCGATCCATGGGCAGCGGCCGTTCCATGTCGGCCTTGACATCCTCGATGGCTCCGAGCTGGTCAGCTGTCTCCTGGTAGAGGAAGGACTGCTCGAGCTCGCGCTGCCACGGGGTGTCAGCGGCGAAGGCGTGGCCCTCTGCGGCAACACGCTGTTGGTACAGGAGAACCAGTTCCTGGGCGATCTCACCGACCGCTGAGCGCACCCTTGACTTCGCCTTCTGCCAGTCGGATCCACCCATCCGGCTGAGGCTCGGCTTCTCACCGCCGGTATGTGGGCGGATCACGTCGATCTGGTCGGTGGGGAGGTAGAGGCGGTCGTCGCCCCTGTACTCGAGAAGCAGGTAGTCGCGTTCGACACCACCCAGGGTGCGGGTCACGAGACCGGCAAACCTGGCGACGCCATGGTGTTCATGGACTACGTGGTCGCCGGGGGCCAGGTCCTCAAAGACGCGTACTGCTGCTGTGCGCCTGGGCTTCGTGCGACGACGGGTCCGCCGCCGACCAGTGATCTCAGCCTCGGTAATGACCGCCAGCTCCGACGACGGAAGCACGAAGCCCCGCTCGAGCGGTGCCACGACCAGATGGGCTCCACCCCCCAGGGGGTCGGTACCGGAATCAGCCAGGGCCGCCTCGATTCCGGACTCGAGGAGCCGCTGGCTGAGCCTGTCGACGCTCCCCTCTCCATCTGCGACAACAACTACCCGGATTCCGTCGGCGAGCAGATCTGCCAGGCGTCCGACCACTCCCCCGGAATCGGCATCGACGGCACCGGGCACGACATGCCAGCCCGAGGCGGAGATGGTCTCGACCCCTGGACCCTCGGGGACCGCATCAAGGGTCCACACGGGCGCATTCGTGTGTGCCGACAGGCGGTCCCATCCGGTATGGAGGCGCGGGAAGTCGGCTACGTCGGCGCCCCATGTGACTGCCAGGGTGTCGGCCAGGGACTCCTCCTCGGCCTGCAGGTCCGCGATCCGGTCTCGTAGGCGTCTGGGCTCCACGGCCACAACGAGGGCATCGTCGTCGAGCAGGTCGAAGAGGACCCTCTCATCGCCGGACAGCCACGGCAGCCACGACTCCATGCCGTCAAAGAGTTCGCCGCTCGACAGACGGTCCCACTGCTCGCGACCCCACGGCTGCTCCCCCACCAGCGCTGCGGCACGCTCACGTACCTCATCGTCGAGGATCAACTCCCTGCACGGCAGGATCTCGACCTCGGCACGGGAGATCGTCGCCAACTGGTCAGCCACACCGAACTCGCAGAGCCGGTCGACCTCGTCGCCCCAGAGGTCGATACGTACCGGTGCATCTGACGTGGACGGCCAGACATCGACGATCGAACCCCTTACAGCCACCTCGCCCCGGTGCTCCACCTGATACTCACGCCGATACCCGGCTGCCACCAGGCCGGAAACGAGGAGCGTCTGGTCGACCAGGTCGCCCGGCCCAATCATGAGAGGTGCGACGTCTCCGGCTCCGGGCCCCAGGCGCTGTACAAGTGCCCTGCCCGATGCCACAACGACCTGTGGCCGATCTGAGAGGCTCGACAGCCGGTGGAGGACGTGCAGGCGACGCCCCATTGTCTCGACACCGGGGCTGACCCTTTCAAACGGCAGGGTCTCCCATGCCGGGAACAACTCCACATTTTCTGTGCCCAGGTAGAGGCGCAGGTCGGCTGCCAGGAACTCCGCCTCGCTGCCGGTGGGGACGGCCACCACCAGCGGATTCCGCCCCGTCTGTCGCGCAACTGCGGCGAGCACGATCGCCCTGGCCGGTTCGGGAACCGCGAGGGTTGCGTGCCTTGCGCCCATCACCGACGCAAGGGCCGGCTCATCCACCAGCAGGTCTGGAAGGCCGGTGAGCAACTGCCCGCTCACGGCGTCACGAACGAGAGTTGAAGCGTGACATGGCCTCGTCGACCCCCTCGGCCAGAATCACCTCGACCGCATCGGCGGCCTCCCGGGCCACGACCTCCAACTCGGTGGCTTCGGCGGCACCTGGCCTGCGCAGAACGTGATCTGCACCCGACTGCCTGCCCGGGGGTTTGCCAACACCGATGCGAACCCGCAGGTAGTCCTGGGTCTTGAGGTGTGCAGTAACCGAGCGGAGTCCGTTGTGGCCCGCCAGGCCACCTCCTGACTTCACCCTCAGCTCCCCCACGGGAAGGTCCAGCTCGTCGTGGACGATCACGATCTTCGTCGGTTCGTCGATTCCGTGACGGTGGACCAGCCTGGCCACGGCCTGGCCTGATTCGTTCATAAAGGTCTGTGGAACCGCGAGGGCGACCCGCTCGCCTCGGATGCGAACCTCGGCAACACGGGCCAGTTCCCTTGACTTCCGCAGGGACCCGGAGTGTCGCTCTGCCAGCAGCGCCACAGCCTCGGCGCCCACGTTGTGGCGGGTGCCCTCGAACCTGGCACCGGGGTTGCCAAGACCGACGACCAGAAGCGATGCGGGCTCGCCCCTCCTCTCCTTGCCGGCCCTTCCGGACCGCCGGATCATGCCCAGTCCCGCTACCTACTGGGCGTCGGCGCCGCTGTCCTCGTCTGAGGCCTCGTCGGCGCCCTCGGCGGGCTCGCCATCTTCGCCCTCGGCACCAAGCTCGGCAGCCAGAGCAGCCTCCTCGGCAGCCAGAGCAGCCTCCTCGGCGGCCTCCTCGGCAGCCATCGCCTCAAGGGTGGAGCGGGTGATCATGCCGACCGCGACCGCTTCGTTGGGATCGACGTCGGTGGTGACACGCTCGGGGAGCACCAGGTCGCCGACACGTACTGAGTCGCCGATGGTGAGGTCGGAGATGTCGACCTTGATCTCGGTTGGGATGTTGTCGGGAGCAGCGTTGATGCTGAGGGTGAACAGGTTCTGGTCGACCATGCCGTCGTTGTCGGTGACCTCCTTGGCCTCGCCGACCATGACGATTGCCACGTCGACGGTGACATCCTGGTCGGGGTCGATCCTGACGAAGTCCACGTGGAGGACGTCGCGGCGGACCGGGTGGCGCTGAATCTCCTTGACGATCGACATGTGGCGCTGGCCTCCCACCTCGAGGTGGATGATGGCGTTCAGGCCGGCCTCGGTGGTGATTGCCCTACGCAGTTCAGGCCAACCGACGGAAACGGTGACCGGATCCTGCTGGAGTCCGTAGAGGACCGCCGGGATGTTGCCGGCCGTGCGGCTTCGCCGGCTGGGTCGGGTACCGGTGCTTCGACCAGTTTCAGCTGTGAGAACAATCTCGTCCATTGGAACGCTTCCTGCAGAAGGGGCTTGGGACCGGGGGTCACCGGACCGACGGGCGAGTCTACCGGCGTCTGGGGCCAGGCGGACCATGACGATACCGGGCAGGCACGGGGCCTGTCCGGCTCAGGCCAGGTTGTTGCCGCCGAAGATCTCGCTGACCGAGGAATCGGCGAATACCGCCCCGATGGCCCTGGCAATGAGCGGGGCAACTGTCAGCACCTCGACGAAGTCGGGATCGGCCCCATCCGGCAGGGGAATGGTGTCGGTGACTATGACCCTTTCGATCGAGGAGGCCGTGAGCCGCTCCATGGCCGGGCCTGAGAAGAGGCCGTGGGTGGTCGCCGCTATGACCTTTGAGGCTCCGCGCTCTGCGAGCTGGTCGGCAGCTGCGCAGATGGTTCCGGCCGTGTCGATCATGTCGTCGACAATGATGCAGACCTTGCCGTCAACCTCACCGACCACCTCTTTTGCCTCGACGGTGTTGAACGCAGAGTGGCTGCGCCGTTTGTGCACGATGGCCAGGTCTGCGTGAAGCTGCATTGCATAGCGTTCGGCGACCTTCACCCTTCCGGCATCGGGTGACACGATGGTCAGGTCGCCCTCGAGCGAGTTGAGCCGCTCGATGAGGACGGGCATTGCCGTGAGGTGGTCGACCGGCCCGTCGAAGAACCCCTGGATCTGTCCGGAGTGCAGGTCGACGCCCACCAGCCTGGTGGCACCGGCCGCCTTGAACAGGTTGGCCACCAGCTTTGCGGTGATCGGCTCTCGACCCGAGGCCTTGCGGTCCTGGCGGGCGTATCCGTAGTGGGGACACACGACGGTGATGCGCTTGGCTGAGGCCCGACGGGCTGCATCGACCATGATGAGCTGTTCCATCAGGGAGTCGTTGATGGTGGTGCCGGGCACGTTGCAGTGGGTCTGGATGATGAACACGTCGCTGCCACGTATGGACTCCGAGAAGCGGCAGTGGATCTCGCCGTTGGCGAATTCGGCCAGGTTGGGTTCGCCGAGTTCCTCGCCCATTTCGCTGGCGATGGCCTCGGAGAGAGGGCGGCTAATTCGCCCGGACACGAGGTAGAGCTTCTTGTTCGTGACGAGTTCCATGCGTAGGAGGTTCCCCGCTGTCGGTGTGGTTGACGTGCCGGAAGCCGAGTGTATGACGCGCGGTCCCCCACTGGTGGGTGACTTGGCTGAAACCGCGCTGTCAGCCCACGTAGGTCGGTGTCGGTGGGACTCCCCCGTCCTGGAGCGTGGTGGAGGTGGGTGGAGGTTCAGTGGTCGTGGCCGGTGCGACGGTGGTTGTGGGCGGCGGGACGGTGGTTGTGGGTGGTGGCCGGGTCGTCGTCGTGGTGGTGGTCGGAATGGTCGTCGTCGTGGTGGTGGTCGTGGTCGGCGGCAGGGTCGTAGTTGTCGTCGTGGTCG
>CEPS01098413.1_pt1 | contig 65777 bp, 65 predicted proteins | sample 530401 | NCBI WGS metagenome assembly CEPS01 (sample SAMEA2620035, study PRJEB7988) | marine metagenome | biome: marine biome (ENVO:00000447); feature: mesopelagic zone (ENVO:00000213) & marine oxygen minimum zone (ENVO:01000065); material: "saline water (ENVO:00002010), including plankton... | reverse complement strand
ATTGGCTGATAAAAATTTTACACAAAAAACTTGACAGTACCCAAACAGGCTCGTGAGCAGCTTGAACGCAGATACCATTTAAAGACGAACGGATACGATTTTGAGGCGGTTGTAAAGCGTGTTGTCAACTTGCTGGGGTTTGAACCTAATCAGGTTGTAACTAATAGTAAAGGTAAACAAGCCGTCAAGGCGCAAAGCCTAGTGTGCTTCTAGGCATTCAGTGAAATCGGGGTGAGCCAGATTGAATTGGCACAAAAATTTAGAATATCACAACCTGCCGTCAGTTCCGAGGTGAGGAAGGGGGAAAAAATAGTAAGAACGGACGGATATGAATTACTTGAAAGCAATAACTTATAATCTGATATACGTCATATTTCACTATTTCATTTGATCGGCATTGAGGCTTAAGTCCATTTCAATGCCGATCTTATTATAACCACCCCTCAATCCTCTTCCACACGTGCTCAGGATAAGCGGTGGCGATTTCTATCAGTTTGGTCCTATTCAGGAGATTGGTTTCCAGTTCATCGGCAAAGGGGAGTCTTTTCCGAAGATATGCGCAATCTACAAGCGCCTTTTCCGGTGTGGCCATGAGCACGTTGTCGAGATTGAGGACCTCGTTAGGCAGATAGAGCTTTTCGGCGATCCTGGAGTATTCGACGACATACTCCTGGTAAAACATGCGGAACTCGGTTTTTGGTCCAAAAAGAAACCGGTTCAAAAGGATCTGAAACTGATCAGGTGCCCGCAAATGATCCTATCCTAGATGAGCAGCGAGAACAAAAAGTAGTCAAAAGAGGAAAAATCATCGCTGCGTATCTCTTGCCTTTCAATGAAAGCGCCATTCATGTACAGTTCCAAACCCTTCTTGAAAATCAAATTATAGATGCCATAAAAAATTTTAAACAAGGCAACTGAATTTTTCTTCCGAAAAAACTTTCATCTTTCATCAGATTTTTTCATATGCGTGCAAATTTTTCACAAAATGTTTATATTATTTTCTCAGAGGCACTGGCGGACTGTTCGACCTTTACAGTCCAGTCGCAGGGCTGATGCTTGACATCATCGGTATCATTCGGCATTATACATTTATTCTATCCCGTACCTAATTTTAAAGGTTTTTTAAGAAATGCCTGATCCTAAATGCCATCCGCTTTCAGCCGAATATATCTGCCAGGCCCTCTGTAAAAAAGGGCTGATCTCCCAGGCTCAAGAAGCGCAGATCCGGAAAAACGGGAAAAGCATTCAAAGGAAGCTGGAAAAAGATCAGGCCCGACCGAATGAAACCTCGAGCGTTGGCGGACGGATCCCCGTACCCATAACCATCATCGACGTTATCGTTTCAATTAACCTTCAACGGACTGGCGATCCTTCTAAAAGACTGGGGGAGGAAATCATTTTTCAAACCCTGACAGATGCATGGAGGTTTCCGTTTAGAGAGATCGACCCGTTGAAGCTGGACCTCAATCTGGTGACCACGACCATCCCGCGGAATTTTGCCATGAGACACCTGGTCCTTCCCATCGCGGTCAAGGATGGATCGTTGACCGTAGCAACACCGAATCCGTTTAACACTGAAGTTTTTCAGGATATTTCCCAGGCCAGTCTCCTGAAGGTCAAACCGGTGGTCAGCCCCAAAACCGATATAATCAAGCTCATTGGTGAATTTTTCAGATTCAAACGCTCCATCATGAAAGCCGAACACCAGTTCGCCGACCCCCTGGTGGACCTGGGGAACCTCGAACAGTATGTTCGGCTCCAATCCCCGGATGAACTCCCTGCCAACGACCAGCATATTGTCAATGCAGTAAACTACCTCTTCAGTTATGCCTTTGACCAGCAGGCACACCACCTACCAGGAGGTATTGATGGTTATCTAGGAGAATTAGACCGAAAAGGGATGAAAAGAAGGACCTTTTCTTTGTATCCATGAAACCGATCATCGCAATTATGGGCCGTCCCAATGTGGGAAAGTCCACCCTTTTCAATCGGATCACCCACACGCGAACCGCTTTGGTGGACAACCTCCCCGGTGTAACTAGAGACCGCCAGTATGCCGATGCCACCTGGGATGATGTTGAGTTCACCCTGGTCGATACCGGCGGATTTATTGAAAAAGATGCGGACGGTTTCGCGCAGCAGATCCGTTTTCAAATCGACCAGGCTATAGAAGACGCCGATGTGATCCTTCTGGTACTCGATGGCAAAACCGGGGTGTCTCCATATGATAAAGATATGATCGACCTTCTCCGCTCCGGAGGCCGGCCGACCTTTTATGCAGTGAACAAAATAGACGGGGTGGAACAGGAGCTCAACCTCTATGATTTTTACCGTCTCGGCATAGACAAGCTATACCCGGTCTCTGCTGAACACGGTTACGGTGTTCCGGATTTTCTGGATGATCTGACCGCTGATCTATCCAAACTCTTTTCTACTTCATCTTCGGACAAGGCCGGGGAAATAATAAAAATAGCAGTTGTGGGGAAACCGAACAGTGGAAAATCGTCTCTCATCAATCGAATCCTGGGGAAAGCCCGGGTTCTGGTCAGCGATACCCCCGGAACGACCCGTGATTCAATCGACTCTTTATGTAAAATAAACAAAAAACCCTACCTTTTGATCGATACCGCCGGGATACGGCGGAAGGGTCGTGTTGCAAAAAAGCTTGAAAAATTCTCCATTCTCAAAGCATTAAAAAGCCTTGAAAGATGCGATGTGGCTCTGGTTATCATCGATGCAAATGAGGGAATCACAGAGCAGGATATTAAAGTCGCCGGATATGCTTTTGAGCGAAAATGTGGTCTAATTCTTCTGCTAAATAAATGGGATCTGGTTAAAAAAGAGACCAACACTGTTAAAAAATACTATGAACAGTTAAAAATGGAAGCAAAATATCTCAATTTTGCGCCGGCAATGACCATTTCAGCCAAAACCGGCCTCAGGGTACCAAAGATATTCCATCTCGTAGATGAAGTCTATGATCAGTTTGTTACCCGCATCGGAACCGGAACACTCAACAAGATTGTTGAACAGGCTATCAGAAAAACCCAGCCATCACTTCACAGGGGAAAACGGATTAAATTCTATTACGCCACCCAAACGTCTTCAAAACCACCCACATTTGTCTGTTTTTCAAATTATCCGGATGGGATTCACTTTTCTTACAAAAGGTACCTGATCAACCAGATCCGGGAACAGGCAGGGCTTGATAAAAGCCCTTTACGGATGATTTTTCGTAAACGACAAGGACGGTAAGAATAAAATAATGGATCTTTTTGAATATCAGGCCCAAAAAGCGGCGGAAGCATTTAGGCCCCTGGCAGAGAGGATGCGCCCGCGGAGCTTGGACGAGTTTGTCGGCCAAAAACATACGGTGAGCCGGGAAGGTTTGCTCTATAGAGCGATCGGAAAAGACCGGATTTTTTCCATGATTCTCTGGGGTCCGCCCGGATGTGGCAAAACAACTCTCGCCAGAATCATTGCCAATGAAACCAATAGCTATTTCGTCCATTTCTCTGCTGTCCTTTCCGGTGTCAAGGAAATCCGTTCGGTTATTGAAGAAGCAAAAAATCAGCAGAAGCTTCACCAAAACCGGACGATTCTCTTTGTCGATGAGATTCACCGATTTAACAAGGCCCAGCAGGATGCATTTTTGCATCATGTAGAAAGCGGTTTGATCACCCTGATAGGGGCTACCACCGAAAACCCTTCGTTCGAGGTGATTCCTCCCCTTTTGTCCAGATGCCGGGTGATCACCCTGAAAGCCCTTTCGCCCCTGGATATATCACTTATACTGAAGAAGACGTTAAAGGACAAAGAAAAAGGTCTGGGGAGTCTCGGGTTGACATTGGATCCCGGCGCCCTTTCCCACTTGACCCGCATTTCAGATGGTGATGCCCGCGTTGCTTTAAACGGGCTTGAATTGGCGGTCTCTCTGATCCTTTCTGACAAAGATCTCTCGGAGAAAAAAAATAACCTGAAAATCCGGATGAAGGATATCGAACATGCTTTGCAGCAGAAAGCGCTGATCTACGACAAATCAGGTGAAGAACACTACAATCTGATTTCTGCTTTCCACAAAAGCCTGCGTGGAAGTGATCCCGACGCGTCTCTATACTGGCTGGCACGAATGCTGACAGCGGGAGAGAATCCTTTGTATGTGGCCCGGCGGATGGTCCGGTGTGCTTCAGAAGATGTGGGAAACGCAGACCCCCAGGCGCTGGGAGTGGCGATGAATGCGATGGAGGCCTTCAAATTTATCGGACCGCCGGAGGGTGAACTGGCGCTTGCCCAGGCGGCGGTTTACCTTGCAATCGCACCTAAAAGCAACCGCATTTACACCGCTTATAAAAAGGTACTGGGTATCATCGAAAAGTCAGGCACTCTCCCGGTTCCGGTTCACATTCGGAATGCCCCCACAAACCTGATGAAAGCGCTTGATTATGGAAAAGAGTACAAATATCCCCATGACTATCCGGATGCCTATGTTTCACAGGAATATCTTCCGGAGACACTTAGGGACCGACAGTACTATTTCCCAACTGAAAGGGGTTTTGAAAAGATCGTAAAACAACGGCTTGAAAAGTGGCGTAAAATAAAAAAGCCTCAGCCGCCAAAACCGAGGGATCAGCATGATGTTGAGGATTTTTGAGCGATATTTTGCTATTTTAGGCCCCCATTTGGCCCACAATATCCTTCAGGCAATCACTGAGTCTTACAAAATCAGAGACAGCGAGTGTCTCAGCACGTCTTGCCGGATCGATTCCAGCACGGTCAAGCGCCTGAAATGCTGTTGATCCATCGAGGTGAAATTCGCTTCCTGCCAGCGCATTTTTCAGTGTTTTTCGTCTTTTTCCAAATGCCGCCTTGATGACCCTGAAAAGGAAGGCATCATCTGCGCCCGCATTTTTCATAGGGGTTTCAAAATCAATTCCGAGAACCAGGGATTCGACCCTAGGCCTGGGGAAAAAGCAGGCCGGCCTAACCGCTAAAATGGTTTTTATGTTTGCACAGTATTGAAGCATCACCGACAACCGGCCATACTCCCTTCCTCCAGGTGGAGCGGCAATTCTGTCGGCCACCTCTTTCTGAAACATCAAAATGGCGCGGCTGATCACTTCCCTTGAATTGATAAGTTTTACAAGAATCTGAGAAGAGATGTTGTACGGAAGGTTTCCTAAAACGACCAGGCCATGATTGCCACCCTTCCCGAGCGCCTTTATATCAAGCTGAAGGATGTTTTCCCTGATTAAAATAATATTTGAAAGGCGGTTTGAAAAAACCTCCTTTTCCAGGACAGCCATGATACGGGGATCTTTTTCAACCGCATATAATTTTTTCACAATCCGGCCGGCCGGAATCGTAAGGGCGCCGAGGCCGGCTCCGATTTCAAGGACAACATCTTTTGCTGAGGCTTGTGAGCGAACAACAATCGTCTTTGCCACAGACCGATCTGACAGAAAATGCTGACCCGATTGCTTGTCCGCACGAATATCATGAGCATTTAGGAGTATCCTGGGAGATGCCATATCGACAAAAATTATTCCTATCTTAACGATCTGTCAAGAATTTGAGCCTTTTGAACTTGAGGAACACATTATAAACCAATGGGCATCGACTCGAATCTTTATCTCTTTCATATCAAATCTCTTTAAAAGGTGACCAGAAAAAGTCTTGAAAGCTTTATTTCATTGTGATAGTTAGAACAATTTGTTTTTTGATAGCAGATGTGTTCCAGCAGCAAAACCCTTAAAGGAATTTTAAATAGATGACCGCGAAAAAGGAATTGCGACGGGTTTATGGCCTGGCGATTGTTTTGTTGGTTGTGGGGGCTTTAAGTTACGCCGCCTTCCCTGCAAAAACGCCCGAGCAGCCGCCAAGGATAATGTTAAAAAACATTGCTGGAAAAGTTTTATTTGACCATAAAACGCATACATCTGTCCAAGGATATGGCCTCTCCTGCCTCGATTGCCATCATACCGACGATGAGGATGAAACAGATCCCGAGCTGTGCGGGGAGGGGGGGTGCCATGAGCCAAAGAGCGAAGATGAAGACATGCTCAATCGACGTGACGCATTCCATTTACAATGCATAGGATGTCATCAGGAGTTTGAAGTAAGTCCATTAGAAGAACAATGTGAATTATGTCATGTGATGTGAGACAGAGAGATAGGTTGGACGATGATAACAAAACGAATCACAGCTTTGAGAAAACCTCGCTTTGAATACGATAGAGTTGAGGCGGTTCTGCCTGAACATCGATCGGTTTCAACACCCGGAGAGGTTACCCTGTACCTGGAGGTTGCAACACCGGAACCTGCCATTTATAAGGGTTTGCTTACATCTGAAAAAGGAGAAAAGGTCAAAACGGGGCAAAAAATATCTCTTTCCGGAGACAGTGGTCAATACGTTGTATCAACCGTTACAGGCGCCGTGTCGTCGATCTCAATTCACACAGGCGATTTCGACAAGTCGTACATCGCCATCTCCATTCGTGCCGAGGGGGAAGAGGTATTTGATGAACAATTCGAAAAATTTGCCTTGAACCCTACCCTCGATACGGCCAGGGATTTCCTTTCCTGTGCACCGGGGAAGCCGCCTCTTCATGCTTCTTTCGGGTCTGAAAAATCGATTCAAACCATCGTTGTCTGCGGAGTTGACAGCGATATCTTTATTTCCACCAATCGGTATGGGGTAACCACCCAATTTAATGCCATAAAAAAAGGAATCCATATACTAAAGACCATCACCGGGGTTGATAATATCATTCTGGCCGTTCCACAGGATGTCATGCATGGATATACGGGTATAGATGCACTTGTTAAAGCTGTTCCTATCCGATATCCCGCCACACTTCCTAAAATGATGATGCAGAATCTACTGGGACAGGTTGTCCCTGTTGGGAAAAATGTGGAAGATTTAGGGGTATCTTTTTTCAGCGCCGAGGCTGTCGCAAGTATCGGAATTGCTTTTAAAGGAGGCCGAATACCTGTTTCAAAGCGGCTGACCCTGATCGGAAAGGACGGGGGCACAACTCTTTTATCAGTCAGAATCGGGACCCCGCTTCGTGATATTTTTGAGGCATCCAATATTATTTTAAACGAAAAAGACCGAATTGTTCTGGGTGGCCCGATGCGAGGCGCTGCGATCTACTCGGAAGACCACACGGTGCTGTCGGATACCGATGCCATTATGGTTCAGGACAAAAACAACCTGCCGTATGTCTCAGATGACCCCTGTATCAATTGTGGAGAATGCGTCAGAATTTGTCCTGCAAAAATTCAGGTAAATATGCTTGTTCGATATATCGAAGCTGGCCATTACGAAGAATCTGCAGATCAGTACGATTTGCATTCCTGCATTGAATGCGGTCTGTGCAGTTTTGTCTGTGTTGCAAAAATACCGGTTTTTCAACACATACGATTGGCAAAATTTGAGCTCTCCCGGATGGATACAGCAGAGGCGAATCATGCTTGAACAGAAAAAATTCATTGTTTCGCACGCCCCGTTCTTACATAACGGCAGCAGCATTGCCAAGCGCAATTACAATATAATACTCGCTGCGTTGCCTGCGGTTGTTTTTGGTCTGTTCCAGTACGGTATGCCTGCGGTGGGCGTCGTATCACTTTCCGTATCCACAGCGATCATTTGGGAGTTGTTGATAAACCGAATCACCAAAAGCAAGATTTCGATTGCTGATGGCAACGCGGCACTGATCGGGCTTTTGCTCGGGATGCTTTTGCCGCCCGTTTCCCCATGGTGGCTGGTCATCACCGGCACATTTATCGCCATTATTGTCGGCAAGCAGATCTTTGGTGGCATCGGAGGAAATCCATTTCATCCAACGCTGGTTGCCCTTGCCATGCTCATGCTGTCCTGGAAAGATTTCCTTGATTTTGATGAGCATTTGGTCAACTACGATTTTGACTTTATCGCGGTTTATCCTCTTGGCGCTTTAAAGCACTTCGGTGTTGCTGCCATTGAATCCTTTCACGCCGGAGGTCTGCTGATCGGTAAACAAACCGGGGGTACGGGTGCTACTTTCGGCCTTGGGTTGATCGCCGGCGGCATCTACTTGATGGCGAGGCGGATTATCCGATGGGAAATTTCAATCTCCTTTCTCGGGGGTGTGCTGATCTGCGCTCTGGTATTCAATTTAGCGGATGCAACACGTTTTGCCGGGCCCTCTTTTCATCTATTCACCGGTTATACATTGGTCGGGGCTTTTTTTCTGGCCACCGAGGATTCATCTTCCCCGGTAAATTTTATTCCCATGCTCCTTTATGGTGCCACCGGTGGCATTCTCACCGTACTTATCAGAAACGTCGGTGCTTATATTGATGGTGTGGTTTTTGCTATTTTGATTATAAACATCCTAAACCCACTTTTGGACAAGATAAGACCCGAAGCATTGGGAAGGGTTGCTTAACATGCGTGAAATGGTAAAAATGATCATCGTTCTCACAATTTTGAGCACCTTTTCAGGCACGCTGCTGGCTGCGCTCCACAACAAAACAAAGGACAGAATTGAATATCAACAGCTTAAGTTCGTGAAAGGCCCGGCAATTCGCGAAATCCTCAAAGGATCATCAAACGATCCGATCATCGATCGTTTTAAAATCAAAGACGGCGACATGGAAAAGAGTTTCTTTATTGGCGTATTTGACGGAGAGGCGAATTCGGTTGTCTTTGAAACGTTTGGAACAGGGTTTCAGGGTCAAATCGGCCTGATGGTGGGTGTTAACATAAAAGATGATAAGATTGTCGCTGTGGGTGTTACCACCCACAGCGAGACACCGGGGGTGGGTTCTCTGGCAAAAACCGACCCCATTTTTGTCTCCCAATTCAAGGGATTACCCATCGACCAAGTATTTAAAGTCAAGGCAGATGGCGGACAGATCGATGCAATGAGTGGTGCCACCCTTACCTCCCGCGGTGTCACTACCGCGGCAACCGACGGCAGCAAAATGTATAAACGTTTAAAACTACAGATTACCGAAAACTTAAAAAGTCTTAATAAATAGTGGGACTCAAGTAGGAGAACAAGATGGCTAAGTCTATCTCACAGGAATTTGTCAAAGGTCTGTGGGCTGAAGTACCACCGTTTCGACTGGTCCTCGGTCTCTGTCCCGTGCTCGCGGTGACCAAGACGGTGGAAAACGGGCTCGGGATGGGGGTTGCCACACTGTTTGTTCTGGTCTGCTCCAATCTCCTTGTCTCAGCCATGCGAAACGTCATACCATCAAAGGTAAGAATTGCATGTTTTATTATTATCATTGCAACATTCGTTACCATTGTCGAAATTCTGATGCAGGCCCTCTATTATCCGCTCTATCTGGCGCTTGGCATATTTACACCGCTCATTGTCGTCAACTGTATTATTCTCGGCCGTGCCGAGGCGTTTGCAGCCAAAAACGGATTGATCGCCTCATTTGCGGATGGGTTGGGGATGGGCATTGGATTTACCCTGTCTCTGGGCGTTCTCGGCGCAGTTCGGGAGGTGCTGGGGAGCGGCACTTTTTGGGGCACATCCATATTTGGACCCTCTTTTCAGCCGTTTACATTCATGATTGAGGCGCCGGGGGCCTTTGTTGCCCTCGGACTCATGCTTTGCGTCATGAACCTCGTAGGACAAAAATAGGAGGAAACAAATGGGTGATTTGATACTCCTCGTCATCAGCTGCATATTAGTAAACAACATTATCCTTGCCCAGTATCTGGGGAATTGTCCCTTTTTGGGAACGTCCAAAAAAATGGAGACGGCGATCGGTATGGCAATGGCGGTCGTCTTTGTTTTGGCCCTGGCGGGGGTTATCACATGGGTGACCGAAACATTGGTTTTAAAGCGATTCGGTCTCGAATACCTGAGAACCGTTTCATTTATCCTCGTGATTGCATCCCTGGTGCAGTTTGTGGAGATGTTCTTAAAAAAAGTCGTCCCGGCGCTCTACGTGGGACTGGGTATCTTTCTCCCCCTGATTACAACAAATTGTGCGGTATTTGGCGTTGCGATTATTATTTCCAACAATGAATATACCTTTCTTCAGGCACTGGTTTCATCGACCGCCTACGCGGTCGGGTTTGGCCTTGCCCTGATTCTTTTTGCAGGTGTACGCGAAAGAATCGATCTGGGCCGAGTACCAAAGCCGCTCCAGGATGCATCGATCGGACTGGTGACTGCAGGAGTACTATCACTTGCATTTTTTGCCTTTAAAGGCATGGTATGAAAGAATTTTATTTTGACCGAAGCCGTTTTATTTATGTTCGGGATTGGGGCGGTTTGTGCCTTGACCCTGAGCATCTCCTCAAAAATATTTTATGTATATGAAGACCCCAGAATCGCTCTAGTCGAGGGTCATCTCGCAGGTGGAAACTGCGGTGGCTGTGGATATGCGGGATGCGCTTCAGCGGCTCTTGCCGTAGTTGCCGGTAAGGCTTCTCCTACGGTCTGTGTTATCGCCGGATCGGAGTCGGCAGTGAACGTGGCAGGGGTAATGGGGGTAGAAGCCGGCAGTGCAGAGCCCCTTCGCTCTTTAAACAAGTGCGAAGGGGGAGACCGAGCGGCGGACCGGTTTTATTATATCGGAATCAATTCGTGCCGGGCATTGGCCGCTTTTAATGGCGGAAAGCGTGTCTGTACCGTCGGATGCATTGGACTTGGAGATTGTATTCGATCTTGTTCATTCAATGCCGTCCATATGGGGCCAAAAGGGTATCCGGTTGTCGACCAAAGCAAATGTGTCGGTTGTGGCGCATGTGAGAAGGCCTGCCCCAAAAGGATCCTAAAGGTCCGAACCCTGTCTCAACGGCTTCTCCATTTCAACCAGGAAGACGATCCCCTTGCCCCATGCAGCCAAACCTGTCCGGCGGAGATCAACATCCCCAAATATATCTCTCAAATCAAAAGCGGCGATTACCGGGCGGCGGTGGAGACTATTCGGGAACGTAACCCCCTCCTTTTAACGTGCGGCAGAGTTTGTCCTCATCCCTGTGAAGAATACTGCCGGAGAGGTATTGAGGATGAAGCGGTCTCCATAAATCAGCTTAAACGCTTTGCGGCTGATTTTGAAGTAAAATCCGGTCATCGATTTCCCATCCCCTGCGCCCTATCAACTGACAAAAAAATTGCGGTGATCGGCGGGGGACCTGCTGGGTTGGCCTGCGCCTATTTTCTACGGCGGCTGGGCCATGGTGTGATCATTTTTGATAAGATGCGGAATCTCGGAGGTATGCTCCGTTACGGCATTCCCGAGTATCGACTTCCCAAAAAAATCTTGGAATGGGAAATCGACAGTATCCTTGAGATGGGAATCGAATATCATACAGGGGTAAAGTTGGGTGTTGATTTCGACCTTGAATCGCTTATTTCCCAAGGGTACGATGCCATTTTCTTAGGGGTTGGCGCCTGGAGTGATTATCGGCTGAAGGTAAAGGGTGAAGATCTAAAGGGGTGTTTTACCGGAATCGATTTTTTAACCCGTTTCGCCAAAATTCAACAGGGAGACAGCACGGACGGATCTAAACCGATCGGCCAAAAGTGTGTGGTGATCGGCGGCGGTAATACCGCGATTGATTGTGTCCGCACACTCGTCCGATTGGGTGCCCAGGAGGTAACGATCGTTTATCGCCGCACACGGAACGAAATGCCCGCCAACAGGGTTGAAATTGAAGCTGCAGAGAAGGAGGGGGTTAAGTTCCATTTCCTAGCTTCGCCGGTTCAAGCGATCGGGGATAAGGAAGGGAGGGTCACTCATCTTGAATACCTGAAAATGAAACTCGGCGAACCGGATGCAAGTGGCCGTCGCCGTCCGGTTCCGATCGAAGGGTCTGAAACACTCATCGAAACCGATATGATGATTACTGCCATCGGTCAAGGCCCTGACATCTCTTTTGCTGACAAAGGAAAATCGATAAGTGATCTCAGCGTTACCCGATGGAATACGATTGATGCAGATCCGGAAATCCTGCAATCAAACATTCCTCATATCTTTACTGCCGGCGATGCGTTCACCGGCGCTTCACTGGTGGTTGAAGCGATCGGCGGTGGAAGAAGAGCTGCAAGGGCAATTCATTTTTATTTATCCGGAAAAAAACTCAACCCGGTACCGAAATCATTGCTGAAAAAACATATCCAGGAATCCATCTTCGATCTGGTTTCAGGCATTATCAAATCACCGAGGACAAAGATGCCCGAACTCCCTGTCGAGGATCGCATCAGATCTTTTGTAGAAACAGACCTTGTTATCAGCAAAAAGGAGGCCGAATTCGAGTCGAATCGGTGTCTGGACTGCTGTAGAATTTGTTACAACAAGGATGCAGCTTAACCCGCCACAACCCACCCTCGTCCTCGCTTGATATTCGTGTACATAGACACAGGGGCCCACTGCCCACTTGATTTTGCATGGATGCATCAGATATCAACAAGTTGTTAATGAAAGTCGCAGGAGATGTCGACACGGTTCCTGATGACGTCCGAAACGTTTTTTCAACTTTGATCTCCATTACACTGCGCTACAGAGATCTCCTCAAAGATGACCTCGGAATCGTTTTATCGGTTGGAGATGTTCACGTGGCGCTTGGATGGCTGCTTGAATCGATCCGGACAAAAAAATTGCCGAAAACCGACAATGCCCTGAGGCTCGACCTTCTCAAGCTGTGGCTGGACGAGTTGAAACCTCATCTGTAACAAAACAAATCCCGGCTCCTGATAGATAACAATGAAGAAGAAACTCTATTTGGCGGTGGATCGCCGTAGGGTGTCTGCTAATGCTCTCATATCTTCCGGGACCGGCGCTTCAAAAGATTTGATCTGCTGTGTTACCGGATGTGAAAAACGTATCCGCCATGCATGCAACATCAGCCGGAGGGGGGATTCTATTTTTGGGGAAGCGGCTTTTTCATTCTCTTGTTTTTTCACCCCGTGGCGTTTGCCATATACCGTGTCCCCAACAACCGGATGGCGAATGGCGGCAAGATGAAGACGAATCTGGTGGGTCCGTCCGGTTTTTAGATCAAGCTCCAACCATGTTGCTTTGGAAAACCGTTCCCTAACCTGCCATCCTGTCTCAGCATCCCTCCCTTTTGCGCTGTGGGTCGACATCCGCTTCCGATCAACCGGATGACGTCCGACGGGAAGCGAAATGGTGCCGGTTGCACCCGCCACCTCACCATGTACCAGTGCAAGATATTTTTTTTTAATTTTTCTCGTTTTAAACTGCCGGGCCAGATGTTGATGGGCAGCACCATCTTTTGCAATGATCAAGACACCGGAAGTATCCTTATCAAGTCGGTGAACAATTCCCGGCCTCAGGTCCCCGCCAAATCCCTTCAAATCCGGGTAATGGTACAAAAGCCCGTTGACCAGGGTTCCGGAATAATGTCCAGGGGCCGGGTGGACAACAAGACCCGGCTGTTTGTTTAAAACGATAAAATGATCATCCTCATATATGATATCAAGATCAATCGGTTCAGGCTTAAATACGACCGCTTGAGGAGGAGGAATCTGGCCATCAATTTTGTCACCGACCCTCACACGATAACCGGGCTTTTTTATTAGGCCTTGAACCCGAATCTCACCTTTTGAGATAAGAGCGGTTGCGAAGGACCGAGAGCAGTTCGAAATCCGCAAAGCAATCAGGGCGTCGAAGCGCTTGCCATTGTCCGCCTCGTCAACAATAAATTGAAAGGGATCCGTGTCATGAACCATTACATAGAAGGATGGTTACTGGGGGAGAAACAAAGATTCAATCTCTGTAAGAATGGTCTTTTGGTCTGTGTTTTTTGCTGTCGAAAGCTCTCTTACCAGCAGCCCCTGAGCAGTATCGTAGAGTTTTCGTTCACCAAAGGAAAGGTCCTTTGTTAATTTCACGAGAGAAAGATCTCTAAAAACTTCTGCTACATCGTATAGGGAACCGGTCTTGATCTTCTCCATGTACTCCCTGTACCTGCGGTTCCATGTCTGGGTTGAGGTTGATTCGTCCCGGCCGGCTTTCATCAATTTATAAATTTTGGAAACCTCTTTTTTGCTGATGACTGCCCTTAAACCGACGGATGCGACATTACAGGTCGGAATCATAATAACCATATTGTTTTCAAGGATTTTCATGATAAAAAAATCTTGGGTTTCTCCGTTAACCACCTTGCTTTCAATTGCATCTATCCGACCGACGCCATGCGCCGGATATACGGCGAGATCACCTATCCGAAATTCTTTCATTTTTTATCCGGTTGTTTATAAAGGTTTCTTCAATTATGTCCTTTAACAAGATCCGGATAACTTGATATCACAATAATAAAAAAAAAACAATCAATAAAAAGGATCGGCCAATTATAGACCGATCCTTTATGAGTTCAATCAACCTTAAAACTGCGCATTACGACAGAAATGGCGCCATATATTTTTTCGCATTGTCCCACGCCGCACCACCGGTTGTCATGGAAGTTGCGACAAAAATTCCGGTAACGATGCTGCCGATTAAAAGTTCGATGATCACATTCACATCCCCCAGGTCAAACCTGATATCTGCGCTTTTGCCACCTTATAATATAAATTCGAAACCATAACAGGCAAAAAGAACGAGTACGGCAAGCCGAGCCGACGGCATAGCCCTTAGCAACAGCCTTGGTGGTATTCTCGACTGCATCTAATAGATCGGTTATTTTGTGGACACTGTCATCCATTTCCCGCGTCTCTTCATTAGCTTGAAATAACCTTTCTGTTGTTATGGCGATTCATTCCTTCTTTTATTCCTTCACAAAGGATTGTAACAACGGCATCCCTGGTTGTTCTTATAATCTGTTCCAAATTGTTTTTTTCACTAAAGTCAAATCTGCTCAGAACATGATCGGTAACGGTCATTTCTGCTCCAGGTCGCCCCACACCAACTCGAAGTCGTATGAAGTCATTTCTACCAAAAGCATCGATTAAGGAGCTTAAACCCTTATGCCCTCCAGACCCCCCTTGTTCTTTTATTTTTATTATCCCAAAAGAAAGATCGATATCATCATGAATGACCAATAGATCCTCGCTAAATATATTATGATATTTTGCCAATTTCTTAATCGGCGGGCCGCACCTGTTCATAAATTCCTGGGGTTTGGACAAAATGACCCCGTTGTCATTTATAAGTCCCTTTCCATATAAGACGCCGAACTTTTTTTTTTCAACCGGAATGGAGAATGCGGCCGCAAGATCATCGGCGACCATGAAACCGATATTATGGCGGGTCTTTTTGTAGGTATGACCTGGATTCCCCAGGCCGACTATCAGACGTAATTGTGATGGTGACATGAGTAGAATCCGTTACTGGTCTTCGGTCTCCGTCTCAGATCCCTCCTCCTCTTCACCGGCAGCCTCTTCCAGTCCTTCCTCCTCTACTTCTTCTACCTCCTCTACTTCTTCAACCGTTGGGGCAAGAACTGTAACCACAGTAAAATTAATATCTGCTGATAATTCAATATCACCTTCTAAAGGAATTTCTTCAACATGGATTGAATCGCCTATATCCAAATTCGTAGTGTCCACCTCAATTTTATTCGGAATCTGACGGGGAAGACATAACACGTCGAGTTCACGCCTTACCAGTTGCAAAGTCCCGCCGAGTTCAACCCCTTTTGTTTTCCCTACTGTGACAACAGGCACCTTGACCTTGATCTTACGATCCATGGCGACTTCATAAAAATCGACATGAAGAAAGGTCTGAAAAACCGGATGTACCTGCAGCTCTTTTATCATCGCAGACCTGTTTATTGTTTTTCCGTTTTGAATAACAAGGTTCAACAAAATCTGTCTGCTTTTAACTTTTTTTAGCGCCTGCTCAAGATCAGCTGTATCCAGAGAAAGCAAAATCGGTTCGGTGTTCGGGCCATAAAGTATGGCAGGGATCCTATCTTTTCTTCGTAAGGCCCGCGCAGGACTATTTCCAACTGCGGTCCTGATATTTGCTTTTAGTTCGATTATCTCCAAAAAAAATACCTCCTTGTTTAAATTCTATTTCTTTCCTCATACAAAAAGAGAAGTTACCGAATCCCCCCTATGGCTTCGCACGATGGCCTCCCCCACCAGGTCAGCGATTGACAACACCTTTATTTTATCGCATGCTTTGGCTTTTTGACTTAAAGGGATGGTATCCGTCACAATAAGTCTTTTTAAATTCGACTCGGCTATCCGGTCAACCGCCGGACCGGATAGCACCGGGTGGGCACAACAGGAGTATACTTCCTTTGCACCTTTTTTTGCGATAGCCTCCGCCGCCTCTGCCAATGTTCCTGCAGTATCAACCATATCATCGAGAATGATGGCGACTTTCCCTTTGACATCTCCGATTATCGCCATCGCTTTGGCCTCGTTTGGAGCATCCCTGCGTTTATCAACAATAGCAAGGTCTGTATTAAGACGCTTTGCAAAGGCTCTAGCCCTTTCAGCACCGCCTGCATCAGGAGAAACAATGACCACATTATTATCAAAATTATTTTTGATAAAATCGATAATCACCGGAGCGGAAAACAGGTTGTCGACCGGTATATTGAAAAAACCCTGGATCTGTCCAGCGTGCAAATCCATTGTGATGATGCGATCTGTTCCTGAAACGGTGAGAAGATCCGCAACCAGTTTAGCGCTGATGGGAACCCTGGGCGCCACTTTTTTGTCCTGTCGCGCATAACCGTAATAGGGAATGACGACTGTTATTCTGCGGGCGGATGATCGGTTGAAAGCATCTACCATCAGTAGCAATTCAACCAGATTGTCATTTACTGGTGAACACGTTGATTGAATAACAAAAATTTCTTTCGATCTTACGTTTTCATTGATTTCAATCTGTATTTCTCCATCGCTGAAAGTCTTCACCTTGGCCCCGCCAAGTGGCACATTCAGGTAATCACATATTTTGTTAGCCAGCTTGGGATTTGAGTTACCACTAAAAATTGTAAAGTCCGCCACCAAATACCTCTCCCGGGTTAATTATTACTGGATTATTGAGATTTTATTTATAATTTTTTCTATCCTGCGTTTTGGCTGGGGCGGGAGGATTCGAACCTCCGAATGCAGGAACCAAAATCCTGTGTCTTACCACTTGACGACGCCCCATTTTGACTAAACCAACAAATCCGCAAGAAACAGCTTCCATTTTGAGTGTCTTGAAAGCGAATTTTTGGCCTGCCGGGCCTCATCAGGATCCAAGAACAGACCAAAGACAGTCGGCCCGCTTCCTGACATGAGAGTAACCGTGGCTCCATGGGCCAAAAGTGCTTTTTTTATTTTAAGGATGTCAGGATACTCTGCCGCGGTTACCTGTTCAAGGTCATTACGGGAATGGGATTCGGCATCAAAATCCTGTTTGCTAAAAGGATTTTCTTTATGTTGTTTTTTTGATTTTGTCAATCCCAAATTGAATTTCCTGTACACCTCCGCGGTGGATACGCTGAATCCGGGGTAAACCAACAGAACCCGATACGGTTTAAGCCCTTTAAAAGTTTCCAGCTTTTCTCCAGCTCCTTGGGCAAGTGCCGGTTTTCCGAAAATAAAAAAGGGAACATCGGCTCCGACCTCAAAACCGATACGCATGACTTCAGATCGTGAAAACGGATGGCCATAATACCGGTTTAGACCCAAAAAAACAGCAGCTGCATCGCTGCTTCCACCGCCAAGGCCGGCTCCGATCGGTATCTGTTTATCGATGAAAATTTTTACACCTTTGGTTTTATTTCCCTGGCGCTCTCCGAGTGATCCAATGAAGAGAGATGCGGCTCTGTAGGCAAGGTTTGATTCGTCTCCAGGGATACTCGGATCGTCACAAATCACCCTTATTTCCCTGGTATCAAATGAAAGGGTTACCGTATCATAAAGCCCGATACAGCTCATGATTGTGAACAGTTCGTGGTATCCGTCGGGTCTTTTTCCTGTGACCTGCAAAAACAGGTTGATCTTTGCAGGGGCAAGCAGCCTCATAGTATAAGCCGTTGAGCTTAAAACGGTAAGATCGATCGTTAATAAATAATGAGGGTCAAAAGGGTTTACTTTTTAAATGTAACCACCAGAAATCCCACATTCATTCGACGGATAAACATCTGAATCGACGCCCCTTTCTTTGTTTTTCGTATCGCCTCCCTGTAATCGTCAACCGTTTTTATCTCCTTGCGGTTTATCTCCTTAATGTTGTCATGGACCCGGATCCCAGCTTTCTCTCCTTTGCTGCCGGATGCAACCTCAACGACGACTACCCCATCGGTGCCCTCCATATTTAACCGTTTTGCCATCTCTTTGGTTAGTGTTGCTACACGAACGCCGAATGCTTCTCCAACTTCCTTTTTAGCCCGCCTGGAAGAAATAAAATTTTCATCCCTTTTGGCAATTTTTACATTAAATATTTTTTCTTCACCGTCACGCAGCACTTTTATTGTGATTTCATCTCCCACTCTGATATTTGCAACCATCCGGGAAAGTGCCCGGCTAGTATTTACCTTTTTGCCATTGATCTCCAAGATAATATCTTTTGCTTGGATTCCGGCCTTTTCAGCTGGCTCGCCTTGAAAGGCTTCACTCACCAATACACCTTTAACACCTTCAAGGCCATAGTACGCGGCCAATTCGTCATCGAGGTCCTGAATCCCCACACCAAGCCAGCCGCGGGTCACCTCGCCGCTCTCTTTGAGCTGATCGATGATCCCTTTTGCAAGGTTTATGGGGATGGCAAATCCGATGCCCTGTCCGCCGGCAATAATCGCCGTATTTATACCCATCACTTCCCCTTTCATATTAATCAGGGGGCCTCCGCTATTCCCGGGATTAATGGAGGCATCGGTTTGTATATAATCATCGTAGGGTCCGGAACCGATAACACGCCCTTTTGCGCTGACAATCCCCGCGGTCACGGTATGTTCCAAACCAAAGGGGTTGCCGATGGCCACCACCCATTGACCCACTTTCAACACATCTGAGTCCCCCAGATCGACCACCGGAAGACCATTTACCGGTTTGACACGAATGAGCGCAATATCGGTGTTTGGATCGCGTCCCACAAGCTCCGCATCAAATTTCTTACCATTTTTTAGCTTTACCTTGATCTTGTCCGCATTTTCTATAACATGATTGTTTGTAACGATATATCCCTCTTGACCAATTACAAATCCTGATCCAAGGCTGCGCTGTTTGAATTTTTTTTGCTGTTTATCTCCAAAAAATTTTTCGAAGAAATCATGAAAGGGATCATTTTTTTCAAAAGGCGGTCTACTAAAATGACCGGAAGGCTGACCACCACCCTTCACCGTTTTCTCTGTTCTGATATTGACAACTGCAGGGCTGACCCGCTCCGCCAGATGGCTGAAGCTTTCAGGCACTCCCACGACAGGGGCCGATGCGGCCCGAATGTCTGGAACCGGATAAACGCCTGAAAGGATCAAGGTACCGACCCCTAAAAATATGGCGGCAAAAACGACTCTCTTTTCGTTGGTGCTTAAATAATTACTAAAAAACATGTGGCATTTTCTTCCTTTATTAAAAACCGATGCTACTCCCTTCTCCTATCGACCTGAAATCTGAAACTGCTTTATTCCTTTTCCTTGACGTACATCAGCCTCAAGTCATGCAGGATATGCTTCAAAAGGTTTTCTTCATCCTCTGTCAGATTCCCACGGGTTTTCTCTTCCAATACACCTAAAATATCAATCGTTTGTTTCGCCATGGGGAGGTTTTTTTTCTGGCCGATTGCTGGATCTTCAATCATACCTAGATGCGCAAGGGCGGATGAATTCAGCGAAAAGATGAAAGTTGCAAAGTTGATCTCAGGAAACTGAGATGTGGATTCTGCCTCTTCCGGTGCCGGTTCTTCCCGCGTCACCTCTTCTTTGGTCTCCTCCGCTGCTGTTTCTTTTGTAACTTCCTGAGCATCTTCGCTAAAAATTCGCCGGTCTTTTATGATAAAATCTTTTTTTTCTTTTGACATAACCAATCTCCTATCATGTTTTGTTTTTAGTTGGTTATTTTTTCCTCTATGCGCTAGTTTCAAAACACTTTAATTCGCCCAATTTTCTCATAAACTTTTTCAAATCTCAAGAGGGATTTCAGTATTTACCGGCGGGACATTTACTGCATTGATAATGGTGCCATTCTCCAGATATTCAATGATCTGATCCGCCACTTCCACAGAAACATTTATCTGGGCTTCATAGGTGGAAGCGCCGAGATGGGGTGTACAAATCACCTTGTCCAACTCTAAGAGAGGGAATCTTTCGGGAGGTTCGGTTTCAAAAACGTCCAATGCAGCGCCGGCCACCTTTTCTGAAACGATGGCGTCATATAGATCATTCTCATCAATAATGCCTCCACGGGCACAGTTTATGACCATCACGCCCTCTTTCATTTTTTCAAATGCTTTTTTATTAAGAAGCCCCGTGGTACTCTTAAGTTTGGGGACATGTACTGTTATATAATCGGATCTTCGGTACAACTCATCGAGTGTGGTACCTTCAAATCCGGCTTTTTCTATTTGCTCGGCGGTGATGTAGGGGTCGCAGATGATAACATTCATTTTCAGTCCACGGGCAAGATCGGCAACAATGGAACCAATTTTTCCATAACCGATGATGCCGAGGGTCTTATTGAATACCTCTCTTCCTTGAAGCTTTTTCTTATCCCATCGGCCAGCTTTCAATGAAATAGTCCCCTGGGGGATGTTGCGTGTCAAAGCCATCATCATGGCAATGGTGTGCTCAGCTGTTGTGACAATATTCCCCCCTGGCGTATTCATTACAACAATACCCCGTTTTGTTGCTGCTGGTATGTCCACATTGTCAAGACCAATCCCGGCCCGGCCAATCACTTTCAATCGGCTTGCCTGTTGCAGGATATCGTCGGTTACCTTTGTCGCACTCCTGATAATCAACGCCTCATAATTTCCAATGATCTGTTTGAAATCCTCGGGGGACAGTCCGGTATTTACATCCACTTCAATCCCCTCTTCTTTCTCAATCATTCTGATTCCTGTCTTATCAAGGTTATCACTGATCAGTACTTTCATCATCATCTCCTTTAAGATTTTGTAGAATGTTTTCGTCGCCCAAAAACATTATTAAAAAATAATATTCTCATATTCAACAAAAATTTAATCACGATAACGTTTTAAAAGGTGTTTCATTGATTTTATTTTAGACCCATAGACAAAAAAAGATGAGCCAATCTGTATCTGAAAAGAATTGTACCTTTGTAGAAGAGGGTGTTGCCGCTTTCCCCAACGCGGTCACCGATAGAGGTTTGAAACACCTTATCGAACTTCAGATCCTTTTATTGAAGAGGTTTCGATGTGTCATGTTTTATCTGATCCAGAGAATGGATGTCGTAGTATTCAAACCCGCAGATCGTATCGATCCCGCATACGGAAGGATCGGTTTGTTTTCGCTTCTCGCCCTTTGAAACGCCTCTTCCTCCCAGGGATACCAGTCCACTGGGTTGTAGGCATGCTGCAGAAGACAGGGACTCTTCTCCTGGATCAGGTGATTTGGAATTTTAGGAAAAAACTTTGTTTTCATCCCTTGACAATAACCATGTTACCAGTTATTGTAAATAGGAATCATTACTATTTAGATTACTCGTTCAATTATCCGTTTAAATACTTAATTAATGGAGGAGCTATGGAAGAAAAAAAGACAGTGATAAGAAAAGAAAAAGAAACCAATTTAAAAGATCTCACATCCTGCGAAGCGACTTTACAGATGTTGCAAAGAGCCAAAAAAGATGGTGTGGAAACCCAGTTTACCCGTGCGGCGGATATGAAGGCCTGTCCGATCGGCGCCGATTCAGCTTGCTGTAAGCATTGCGTCATGGGACCTTGCAGGCTCAACTCAAAAGATCCCTATGGAAAAGTGGGTGTCTGCGGTGCGACCATAGACACGATCATGTCACGAAATTTTGCCCGAATGGTCGCTGCAGGCACAGCTTGCCATAACGACCACGGAATGGCAATGCTTGAGGTTTTCCGTGATGTGGTAAACGGCGAGATTAAAGATTATACAATCGCGGATACCGGTAAGCTTGAATCCGTTGCTGCATCGATCGGTATCGAAACAGAGGGACGTTCGACCCACGATATAGCCATTGACCTTTATCATGAACTGGAAAAAACTTACACACAGGTCGAAGGTGAAATTCCGTTTGCCAAACGCGTGCCGGAGAAGACTTTGGAAACCTGGCGCAAGCACGGTATTGTTCCAAGGGGGGCCATGCGTGAAATAATGGAGCTGATGAACCGATCGCACATGGGCGTTGATCAGGATTATAAAAATATTACCAAGCAATGTAGCCGGACAGCGCTTGTGGATGGCTGGGGCGGATCGATGATCGCCACGGAAATCGGAGATATCATGTTTGGGACCCCCTCGCCCGTCTCCATAGAGGTTAATATGGGGGTGCTCAAGGAGGATCAGGTCAACATAATTGTTCATGGCCATGAACCCAACCTTTTCGAGTCGATGATCTCATCCGTAAAAGAACCCTCCCTCATTCAGGCGGCCCGGGAAGCCGGAGCAAAGGATATTAATCTTGTGGGAATGTGCTGCTCCGGCCTGGATATGTTCTCCCGTCATGGTACGCCCCATGCCGGAAACTTTTCTTCGACCGAACCGATTCTTGTGACAGGTGCTGTTGACGCCATGGCCGTGGATATTCAATGTGTCCAGCAGGGATTGGTGAAGGTGGCCGAATGTTATGGTACCCCTCTTTTTACCACTAACCCCAGATGCCACATTGAGGGGGCCACCCATATCGATTTTCATGAACGTGACCCAAAAACCTGTACCGATGAAATCATTATCAAAGCCATATCGAGATTCAAAAACCGGAAAATCCCAATAGAAATCCCACAAAATGTGAGCAGGGGCGTACAAGGTTTCTCCCATGAGTACATCAACTATATGCTTGGCGGCGCCTTTCGAGGATCCTATACCCCCTTAAATGACAATATTATCAATGGAAGGATACGGGGTGTTGCAGGCGTGGTGGGGTGTACCAATCCCAGGGTGAAACAAGACTGGGTGCATGTTGAACTCGTCAAGGAACTGATCAAAAACGATGTGCTGGTGATTCAGAGCGGATGTTCCCAAATCGCCCTTGCCAAGGCCGGACTGACAACCCCAGAGGCGGCCCATCTGGCCGGGACCGGGTTGAGGGAGGTGTGTGAAACGGTCGGAATGCCTCCCATCCTTGGGCTGGGTGCGTGTGTTGATAACACTCGAATTCTGATCGCTTGTTCCGAGATGGTACGTACCGGAGGGCTGGGTGACAGCATCGCTGATCTGCCCGTGGCTGGTGCTGCGCCGGAATATATGAGTGAAAAGGCCATCGCCATCGGACACTATTTTGTCGCTTCCGGTGTATTTACCGTATTTGGCGTAACATTCCCCATTATTGAAGGAACGAAATTTTACAAACACCTTTTTGAGGAGCTTGAAGAACTTGGTTTTGGCAAATGGGGATTTACACCGGATCCGTTCGAAATGGCGCAACTGATGATTGCCCACATCGACAAAAAGCGAAGGGCCCTTGGTATTGATAAGGCCCAAGATCGGGTTCTGATGGACATGGCTGACCGCCAGAAATTAGACGCAGCCTAGACGGATAAGGTGACGGTTACTTAAAAAAAATCATACCCCTAACCCGGATAAGCCGGTTGCGGCAGAGTGGAAATATCCCAAAACTTTTTTGCCATAAAAAACACAATAAAATTATTAAGTTCACAGAAACCATCTCCATGCCATTTAGCCTGGGGGGTTTCCTAACCGAAAAAAATGTTGGAAAAAATAAACTGGTGGCTCTGAAAGGAAAAAGCGTTGCTAAAAAAATGCAACCTCAGGATGACTCAACAGCGTAAAGTGATTCTGGAAGAATTGAAAAAAATTAATTCACATCCGGGGGCAGATGAAATCTACGAAAGAGTGAGAAAACGCCTTCCGCAGATCAGCCTTGGGACGGTTTATAGAAATCTTGAAATTCTATCTGAATTGGGGGAGATTCAAAATCTGGAACTTGGAGGGACTCCCAAACGATTCGACTCGAATCCCAAAAAACATTATCATGTTCGGTGTAGTCGATGTGGTCGGGTTGATGACGTGCCGATAGCCCCCTTGAAAAAAATTGAAAATGAAATTTGCGGAGCAACCGTTTTCACCATTATTGGACACCGCCTTGAATTTACCGGGTTTTGCCCTGAATGCTCTGAAAAAAATGCATTTCCTTAATCACTCAATACCATATAGTGGCCTGCTAAAGGAACCATCTGCTCTTTGTAGGTCACCTCATTGTATCAAATTTTAACCATAATATCTGGTAGGAAATGCAAAATTATCTTTTAGCATGATAGTTTTTATAATTTGGTTTTTTATTAATTTTGGCACATTTTTTGAGTATTACTTTGCGGGACTATTATAGAAAGGTTGAGGGGTATTTCGAACGCCAAACCCGGTCACTGGGGCAAGAGAAACAGCTTGTTGTGAAACCGTCGTATATGTCAAATTAAAATAGGAAATTACAAACGTGGAAAATCTAAAAGGCTCACAAACGGAAAAAAATTTGTTGACGGCATTTGCTGGTGAATCCCAGGCTCGAAATCGATACACCTATTTTGCCAGCCAGGCTAAAAAAGAGGGATTTATACAGATTTACGAAATATTTTCGGAAACCGCCGATCAGGAAAAAGAACACGCAAAGCGGCTTTTTAAATTTCTTGAGGGGGGAGACCTCGAGGTGGCGGCCCAATTTCCTGCCGGAATCATAGGTACAACCCCTGAAAATCTGAAAACCGCCGCCGCCGGGGAACATTATGAACAAACGGAGATGTATCCTGGCTTTGCGGAAACCGCCCGGGAAGAAGAATTCGATGCAATCGCCATGGTCTTTGAATCGATCGCTGTGGCGGAAAAACAACATGAAAAAAGATACCTTGACCTTGCTTTTAACATCGAATCGGACCGTGTTTTCAAAAGGGATGAAAAGGTAACCTGGCGTTGTCGCAATTGCGGCTACCTGCATGAAGGAGAAAGCGCGCCAGAGCAATGTCCGGCATGTGCTCATCCACAAGCGTATTTTGAACTGCTTGGGGAAAATTACTAATCCAGGTTTCGCGACTTTGACCCTACAAAGATCCGCATCTCGCACGGGACGCTCCATCGGGTTGGGGAAGCAAAACCTAATTGCTAAATTCACAAAAATCAGAGAATCGATCATATTTTTTTGGAATCGATTTCAAATCTATCGCATGAAAGGAGAGAACAATGGCAAAAAGACTAGAAGTTTACAAATGTGGGGTATGTGGAATTATCGTCGAGGTGCTCCACGGCGGCGGTGGTGAGTTGGTATGCTGCGGTGAGCCGATGAATATTTTAGTCGAAAATACTGTGGATGCCGCCAGGGAAAAACATGTTCCCGTTATGGAGAAAATCTCAGGAGGCACAAAAGTTTCAGTTGGGAGTGTTCCTCATCCCATGGAGGATAAACACTATATCGAGTGGATTGAAATTATTGCCGACGGAAAGGCGTATCGACAGTTTTTGAATCCTGGAGATGCACCCGAAACAACCTTTAACGTGGAGGCAGATCAGATTACTGCCCGAGAATACTGCAATCTGCACGGCCACTGGCAAGGATAATTCACATGCTATCGTAAAAAATACAGACAGCCTTAAATGAACAGTTAAATGCCGAATTCTATTCTTCATACCTGTATCTCTCCATTTCGTCCTATTTCAAATCGGTTAACACGGAGGGATTCGCAAACTGGATGCATGTCCAGGCCCAGGAAGAACTCATGCATGCCATGAAATTTTACAACTTTGTTCTTCAACGGGGCGAAAAAAAGGAGGTGATTTTTATGAACAGTTGGAAGTGTGGAAATTGTGGATACACACTGGAGGCTGATACTCCTCCGGATAAGTGCCCGGCCTGCAAGGAACAATGCGAGTTTCTCAATAATACGTGCTATATCCCTGATTGTGCTGAAAATGGGGTTGACCACAGGATTGGCTAAGAGCATAATATGACAAACGCACTCATCGTATATACTTCGAGGACAGATAAAACAGAGCAGATCGGCACGCTTGTTGCCGAAGGCCTCCGAATGTCAGGGGTTGAAGTGATAGTCAAAAAAGTCGGTGACATCAAAAACGGAAGTGACCTCGAGGGATTTGACGCCTTGGTTCTGGGCTCGGCCACATACCATGGTGAGATGATGCAGGGGATGAAGACACTTCTTTTTCTTGCTGAGAAGGCTGCGCTTGAAGGAAAGGTAGGTGGCAGTTTTGGCGCCTTCGGATGGAGCGGCGAAACTCCAAATCGAATCTTTGAAACCATGAAAAATCCTTTCAGAATGAACATGGTGGCCGGTCCTCTCTATCTTAAATCAAGCACGCTTGGCGGTGGCATTGAAATGACCCAGGAGTATGGCTGAGAAATTGCCAAAAAACTAAATAACTCCTAACATAACCTTTAGATTTTCAAAGATGGGAAAGGTAAATATCATGACAATACCACAGCATTGTCCCGGATTTCATGAATTCAAACATCTCAAGTCGTTTAAATGCAAATGCTTATCCTGCGGGAAAGAAAAAGAAATTTTTTCGGATGAATTTGACAAAACACATATCTGCAGCGGGTGTGGTAATGAGATCGATTTCTCCCGGTGCTCTCCGGAAGGTGAGGCATAAAGAAATCGGTCTCCCGCTCTGCAAAAAACGATCCGTTTCATTTTTTAACTAGTAAATCTGAAAATAAACAAAAGATGATCTTCTGCAGGAGTAGATAGGTTTAAGGGTTTAACCCCATGTTTGTTCTCGGTATTCAAGGCAGCCCAAGAAAAAAAGGGAATACAGGATTTTTACTCTCTGCTTTCATGGACCAAGCACGGGAATTGGGGGCAATAACGGATGTCATCGAGGTGGCCAAAAAAAATGTCCTGCCCTGCAAGGAATGTCTTGCCTGTGAAGAAAAGGGATTCTGTCCAACTGACGACGACATGAAAAACGAAATCTATTCCCTGTTATGGGAAGCTGACGTCATCGTTACAGCAACGCCCATTTTTTTTTACAACACCCCCGCCCAACTCAAGGCCTTCATTGACCGGTGCCAAACCCTCTGGGCTAGAAAATATAAACTCAAACTGGAAGATCCCGGCCGGAAATGGAGACGCGGTTTTTTGCTCGCGGTTGGTGCTGCCCGAGGGAAAAATCTTTTTGACGGCGTCCAACTTACAATAAAATATTTTCTAGATGCGATCGGCGCCAGTTTTGAAGGAAGCCTATCCTACCGACAAATCGAAAACAAGGGGGACATGGAAAAACACCCAACGGTCTTGAAAGATGTAAAAGAGGCGGTAAATGGACTTTTGAAGCCGTTTGTCGGCAGAAAAAAAATTCTGTTCGCCAGTCGGGAAAACGCCTGTCGCAGTCAGATGGCATCCGCATTTGCACAGTATGTTGCCGGGGATAAAATAGAGACCATTAGCGGCGGAACACATCCGGCAAATCGCATCGACCCGGTGATGGTCAAAGCAATGGCGGAAAAAGGGATTGACATGGCATTTCGCAAACCCAAATCTTTAGAATTCGCCGTCTCCAATATGCAACCTGACATCGCCATTACCATGGGTTGTGGGGAAGAATGTGCTTTTATACCGGAGGTGCAACGAGATGACTGGGATCTGATGGACCCCGCCGGTAAACCCATAGAGGGTATGCGAGATGTCTTTGATCAGATCGAAAAAAGGGTTGCCAAACTCATCGGTCAGTTATAGTACTCATCTTCAAAACACCCAGTCACAGACAAGGAGGACATGGCATGGACAAATATGTATGCACCGTTTGTGGGTATGTTTACGATCCGAAACAAGGTGACCCTGATTCCGGCATTGAACCGGGGACAAAATTTGACGATCTGCCCGAAGATTGGGAATGCCCGGTTTGCGGGGTATCAAAAGAAGATTTCGAAAAAGTCGAGTAAGCGACACGGATTAACCCTTTCTTATTTTTCTAAAATTGGCCACTGCTTTATCCTTCAGGGCCCCCTTCACGACGGTTTTTTCACGTTTAGATAGCTGGTGGCCGATGCCCTTTTCTGTCAGGACTTTGCTCTTTTTAGCAGGAAAGGGCTTTAATTTATTTAAGGGAAGCCATTTTGGCGGGCCTTGCCGAAGGGCAGGTTGCCAGGGTACCCATGCATCTTAGAAAATGGCATCGAAGTGACATTATGACCGAGGTGATGGATGCGGAGGCAATGACCATTGGTTCTCCAACTTTGAACAACGGAACGTTTCCCACAATCAGCGATTTCTTGACATAATATGAAGGGGCTTAAGCCGAAAAACAAAATTGGAAAGGAAATTCATCTGAAATGCTAAAGCAGGCAGGAGATGTCACAAACGCTCTTTTTTGTTTTTTCATTCCAGAGTCGGTTTATTATAATGGTGAAGCATTGCCTCAATGGGAGTGGTCTTATGAGGAATATACGCGATGAAATGGACGTCAGATGCTGAAGAAGCCATAAAAAAAGTTCCTTTTTTTGTTCGCAAAAGAGTTCGGGCCCGTGTTGAAAAAGAAGCCTGGGAAGCCGGAAACAATATCGTTTCGATTAATGAAGTCAGAGCCACACAGAAACGATATCTTAGCAACATGGATTCTGAAATCAAAGGATATCAAATTGATATTTGCTTCGGGCCGAGTGGGTGTCCCAACCGGGCAAATGAAGGAGACCGCCTGTTGCAAAAAATCGAAGGAGTGCTAAAAAAAGAAGATCTTCTTGGTTTTCTCAGGGGCCGGGTAAAGGGTGATCTCAAGTTTCACCACGAATTGCGGGTTTCGCTGGCCGACTGCCCAAACGCCTGCTCACAGCCCCAAATCACAGATATCGGGATCATCGGGGCCTGCACGCCACTGCAAACGGAAGAAACCTGCTCACTCTGTGAAGCGTGCGTGGACGCGTGTAATGAAGATGCGATTACACTTGATGGTGATGCAGGTTTACCCTGTATCGATTTCAACCGGTGTCTCCACTGCGGGAAATGTATAACTGTCTGTCCAACCAGCACCATAGTGGAGAGAGGCAGGGGCTTTCGGGTACAGCTTGGTGGCAGACTGGGACGGCATCCAAGGCTTGCAAAAGAGCTCCCGGGTATTTTTAACGAAGATAAAACGATCGATATCGTAAAGGCATCGATTCGTCTTTACAAAGAAAAGAGCCGGTACGGAGAACGCTTTTCCGAAATTTTTCAAGCCGATGACTTTGAGGGATTTGTAAAGCGATTCGGGCATGATCTGAAATAGCGGAGGCATTTAAAATTTCTGACCGAAGCCCGCAATATGGCCTTTTGCACACCTTGGATTTTTTACCGGTCTAAAATTTTCCCCCTTGTACTGACGACCACCTCTTTTATCGGAACTTTCTTCCCGGAAATTTCCAGGCCTTTTTTTACAACAATGGGGAGACCTGCGCAGCAGGGGACCTCCATAACCACAGCGGTAACACTTTTGATATCGGCAACTTGAAAGATTTCTGCAAATTTATTGACATAACCTTCAGCATCATCAAACTTCGGACACCCCAACGCAACAACCTTTTCTTTTAAAAGATCCCGGTGGAGGGATGGAAATGCCACCGGCACGCAATCGGCCAGGACCAGCAGGTCGGCTCCTTTTAAAAACTCCGCTGTTGGGGGGATAAGTCTGATCTGGACCGGCCAGTGAGATAGGGCCGATGTTTCCTCCGCGCGGCTGATATCCGGTGCATTCGATGTATGAACCGGTTCGATCTTATCAAACCGCTCAATACGTGAGGATGGACATCCTCCAGAAATCATCGGTTCTGCTTTGGGCGTATTCTTTTCTTTTTCTGTCAGATACGCTTCCACAGCCACTTCATCAAACTCCTCCGCTTCACGATCCACTACTTTTAGCGCCCCAACCGGACATTCTCCCAGGCAGGCCCCGAGCCCATCACAATACTTATCTGCAATCACTTTTACTCTGCTGTCTGCGATCTCGAGAGCGCCCTCGGCACACGACGGTATGCATAGACCACAGCCGTCACAAAGATCTTCATCAATTTCTATGATTTTACGATGAACTTTCATTGGGCCTCCTCTATATTAAACACTTTTTTTGCTTCTTTACGTCCATTTTCTGTCAAAAATGATTTTTCAATGACATTGGAAAGATTAGCCTCATCCAGCAGATTTTCTTTCTGCCTCTCTTCAAGATTGACAATAAGATCTGAATCATAGACGGCTTTGAAATTGGTCGTTTCATCCGCCCGGGGGTGGTGGTGGTGTCCTATAATATCACAAACCTCTTCGATCAATTCTTCCTTTGCACCCAGGCGGGTCATGATCGATCTAGCAATGGGAGGACCTTCTTCCTCCTGGTATTTCGCCTCAGAACTGCCGTGCTTTCTCTCTGCTTCATGGATGCCGATATCATGCAGATAGGCCGCAGCTAAAATCGCAGCCAGGTTTCCACCCTCTTGCTTCCCGATCCTTTCAGCATAACGCGCCACACGTGTTGCATGCCCGATCCTCATAAAATCAGACTTGAAATACCGCTTCATCTCTACTGCCACCCGGTCTTTGAGCAGATCTTCCTTTTGAGCCAGAAGTTCAGGTGGAAGGGTTCCCAGACACTGATCGGCATATTCACAATAAGAAGCACAGCCGAAATCCATTTTTGGATTGACAAATCGGTGGGCACATTTTTCGCATTTGCGAGACGTGTCGTCCTTGAAAAACTCAACGACATGGCCGCACTTTGGACATTTCTCTTCAAATATAGCCCCTGGTTTCCAATATCGGCTATCTTGCCCTGGACACTTCATTTCTCACTCCCCAAACCAATCCGGTTATCGATTTTTTAAGGAATTTAAACCAATTGCAACGTTATTGCCTTGACTTATGTCAAAAGGTCATGCTACTTTGAAAAAAAAGATGGACTTATGAAAAATATTTTGAATATCATATCCCATGCGCACCTTTTTCATGGCCTTCCTGAAAATCAACTCCATGAAATCAAACGGATTGCCATCACAAAACAGGTCAAAAAGGGTGAAATTATCTTCTCCGAAGGTGATAATGGAAACGGCTTTTATGTGATTGCAGACGGCATTATAAAAATATTTAAGCTCTCATCAGAAGGAAAAGAAAAGATTCTTCATATTTTCAGAAATGGAGAAGCCTTCGGAGAGGTGGCGGTCTTTACGGGGCAGACATTGCCCGCACACGCACAGGCCATTTCGAATAGCCGGCTGCTGTTTTTCCCGAAAAACGAATTCGTCGGTCTGATCTCCGCCAACCCCTCCCTTGCGCTGAATATGCTTGCTGAATTGTCAATCCGACTTCATCACTTTGCAGTCCAAATTGCAAATCTTTCCCTAAAAGAAGTTCCAGGCCGACTGGCATCCTATCTGATCTATCTTGCAGATGAACAAAACAGAGACGATTCCGTTACACTCAAGATCTCTAAAAGTCAACTGGCAAGTCTGCTCGGCACAGTTCCTGAAACTCTATCGCGCGTTTTTGGAAAAATGACCGATCAAAAATTAATAGAAGTCAGTGGTCGAAATATCAGCTTTTTGAATTATATCGGTCTGGAAGAACTTGCAGATCACGGGAAAACCATGATATGAGAAAATAGAGGGGGTTTTGAAGATTCGTTCAACTATCAGTTGACCTTTTATGTGAAGTCAGCTCTCTACTGAGAATCTTGATATGCCCCATCTCTTCTCTGATAATTGCATCAATCCTATCTTTTCCAAAGGTTTCCGGCACCATATCTTTCATCCCCAGGAAAAAGACAATGGAATCTTTCTCAGCCTCAAGTGCAGCCACATAGATCCGTTTTAAAGATGAGACATCAATCGTCTTTTCAAAAAATACCCGGATATTCGCGAGTGCTTGAAGATACGCCATGGCTTCCCCTTCAGGGTCAAAGACGGCCGATGTTTTCTCCTTTTCCACTAGATCGACCCGCAAGGAGGCAAATATCTTCTCGTGTGCGTTCTCCATTTCGGATAGATCAAGCAAAAGTTTTTTTGCCGATGAATCGGAAAGATCTTCCGCTGCTGTACGGTAAAATTTTGCCCCGTTCCGCTCGAGCTGCTCGGCCATTTGAAAGATGTCGTCTGCGCTGAAATTATAGATCATTTGATCAATTATCCTCTTTTTATCGGTTCAGGTTGATGATGTTTACCTGAACAATCTTTGCGGTTACGATATGTTCTCCGGTCAACTATCGAATTATTATCAATATATCGCTTTTAACCGGATTTGTAAAGCAACCAGGTGTAAATAAGGCTGGCAACAAAGCACCGTAACCGCTTTTATCCTTGGTAAAGACGGGATAATCACCGGTAAGGCTCTGGGACCCCGTGAATGGGGCAGCAAAACATCGCTAGCCCTTTTTAGGTATTTGATCCATGGGTCGGCGGGTAAATAACATGAACTTGGACCGCGGATGGGTAGGACGAGACTTGAGCTAAAGAAATCGATAAAATTGTCACCAAACAGCTAAAAAACACTGTCTGATGGAGAATAATCATGTTGCCGGGGAAAAAATTATCGCGTGTCAATGATATCTGTTTTTCTCGTTGTTAACCCACTTTTTCCTTTGTGATACGCCGGTGTTCCTCATTTCGAATTTCGCGCCTGAGGAGTTTTCCAACTTTGGATTTGGGCAGCATATCACGGAACTCAATATAACTGGGAATCTTATAGGAGGCCAATCTGCCGCGACACCATTTTATAAGTTCTGTGCCGCCTACCCCTCTAGCGTCCTCCTTTAAGACAACAATGGCTTTTACCCTTTCGCCGACCCGTTCGTCTGGTACACCCACCGCACACGCGCCGATGACAGTAGGATGATCTTGCAAAACTGTCTCGATCTCTGAAGCAGAGACCCGGTATCCCTTATGTTTGATGATGTCTGCAGACCGCTCAACATAGACGAGCTCTCCCTCCTTATCCTTCAGGACAAAATCACTCATCCGATAATAGATCTTCCCATTAATTTCAACATATGACCGTTTTGTCTCTTCCGGCTTGTTCCAGTATTCTTTTATCGTATAGGGTGATGTTACCAGGAGTTCTCCGATCTCACCGACGGGAACCGGTTTAAGCGTTTCCGGTTCCACCACAATGCACTCTCTGCTTTTTAATGGAAGACCCAATGTCGTCGGTTTTGGGTTTTCTTCGATTCTGCTATAAGTCACATGGCCGGCCTCGGTCGATCCATAAACCTGATAAATGGGAATGCCGAATCGCTTCTTCCAGCGGTTGAATACTTCAATAGGCAAGACATCTCCACCACAATAACAATATCTCAGAGAGCTCAAATCATATTGATCAAGGCGGTCATTTTCCAAAATCATACGGTAAAGAGCGGGAACCCCAAGGAACCAGCGGCTGCGATAGCGCTGGATGGTTTCAAGAATAGCATCGATCTGGGGCATTGGCATGAGAAGCGTGGTATTGCCTTTATTAAGCCCCAAAGACATAAGCAACCCCAAAGCCATGATATGAAACAGCGGGTTGATCGCAATGTAAACATCCCCCCCTTCTTTGAGATGATCACCAGCCACATCTTCCGTCACGTCGTTAACATAGGAGATCATACCGATGTGATTGCCCGGAACGCCTTTGGGAAAGCCGGTGGTTCCGCCTGTATAGAGAATATACGAAAGATCGTTCCAAGGATCTATTTCAACCTTTGTTTTTAGGGGTGGATGTTTTAAAAGCGCTTTGAATGAATAAATCTGATCGTTCCAGTTCACCTTTCCGTGGGGAATCTTGTCAAAGAGTATCCCAAGATATCTTTTCCAAAACGGCAGCAAGTCAACCAGGTTGGTTACGATAGCTCGTTTGAGTCCGGTACTGGAAAAAATTTCTTGGACGTAACAGAAGTTGGTGTCCTGGCAAATGATTGTTTCCGCCCCTGAATCCTTGACCATGTAATCGAGTTCGTAAGACGTGTAGATGGGAGAGACCGGCACAATGACAGCACCAATTCTTTGGATACCCAAAAACGCGATGACGAATTGAATACTGTTGGCGGTGTATATCATGACCCGATCACCTTTTTTGATATCCAGATTCCGCAGGGCGCCGGCGAAACGTTCACTCATATTTTGCAGCCAGAAGTAGGAATACCGTTCTCCCAGATAAAGCACCGCTGTTTTATTCGGAAAACGTTCACTCATCTGATCGAATCGAGTAAAAGTCAATTCATTTTCCATGGTTCCCGTTTCAGGATCCATCACTTTTTTGACTCCCCATCCTCCATGCGCCCTAGCAACGATTTCACCGTTTAAACTCCAAAATAGGCCGAACGAACATCAGGATTATTCATCAGCTCTTCCCGGTCTCCCTCCATCACCGCAGCCCCGTTTTCCAGAACAAAAGCATAATCCACTATTGGCAGAACCGGTCGAGCATATTGTTCGGTAATAATGATTGAAAGCCCTTTTTCCTCCCGAATCTCTTTTGTTGCCCGCACTAATACAGCCTGTACCAATGGGCTCAAACCGAGAAGGGGCTCATCCAAAAGGAGCAGCTTGGGTTGGGCCATGAGCGCGCGCCCGATCGCCAACATCTGCTGTTCACCCCCGCTTAAGAAGCCGCCAACCCTCTTTTTGAGTTTTTCCAGTGCCGGAAATGTCTTGAAAATATAATCCATGGTGTTTTTTGCCTGGGAGGAGGAAGCCAAATAGCCGCCAATGCGCAAGTTTTCCATAACGTTGCACTCCTTGAAAATCCTGCGTCTTTCCGGACAGAGGACAATCCCCTTTTTCGCCCGCTGGCTAGGTTTGAGTCCTGTTATGTCTTGTCCGAGATACTGTATCTCCCCCAGGATGTTAACCCGCTCACCACCGGCCATCTCCTCCTTTTTTCTGATATCCTCAATGATTCCTGAAAGGGTGTACATGAGCGTGGATTTTCCCGCGCTATTGGCTCCAAAAACCCCAACGATCTGATTTTCGCCACAATAAATATTGACATTATTCAGAGCCAGCATATTTTCGTAAAAGACCATCAAACCGGAAGCTTCAAGCATACGTTTCAACCTCCTCGACCTTTTCTGACCCGAAATAAGCTTCTTTGACCTTTTTGTCCGCCATTACCTCCCCGGGAGTCCCTTCAATGAGTTTCTCGCCGAAATTCAAAACCAGTACCCGATTGGCTACCTGGAAGAGCTCCCTTAAACGGTGTTCAATCATGATCAGTGTTATTCCTTCGATCTGCAGGCGCTCGATCAACGGCACCATGCTGGCAATCTCACTCATGCTTAATCCCGAGAAAACCTCGTCACAGAGTATAATTTCTGGTTTTAACGCCAGGCACCGAGCAAGCTCCAGCCGTTTAAGATATCCGGTTGGCAGGTTGGAAGCCATTTTGTAAGGAACATAGGATTCCCTTTCAAAACCCATTTCTTCAAGAATATCGATGCTCACGGCATTTCGATCCCCAAGTTTGCCTCCCCCTCTCCAGCCCCCCGTACGCTTGGCCCGGGGCGAAAACAGAGGAATCACCAGGTTCTTATAAGCCGGAAGGCTGAAATAAGGTCGCATGATCTGAAAGGTGCGCGCAATCCCCATGTCTGCAATTTTATACGCCGGTCTCCTACTGATATTTTTTCCACGGAATAATACCTCTCCGTAAGTCATTTTGATAAAGCCGGTGATGCAATTAACCAGGGTAGTTTTACCAGAGCCGTTCGGGCCGATAATTCCTAAGATGTCGCTTTCAAACAGATCGAAGCTGACCTCGTTCAGGGCAAAAATACCCCCAAAGGTTTTGGTCACCCCTCTCATTTGAAGTATGGGCTGATTATTCATACCTTGACCCATTTTTCAAACTGTTGATACTTTCGTTGACCATAAACCATAATTCCTTCGCTTCGAAAAACGATAAAGGCAAGAAGTATCAACGCATAAAAGACAATTCGCAGTGTTCCAAACGCCCGGAGTAATTCAGATATGGGCACCAGGATGAACGCTCCCAGCACCGGTCCCACCAAAGTGCCGCTGCCGCCGATGACCGTTGCCGCAATCGGCAGAATCGAGAAATCCAGGGCGAACATTGAGAGTCCGGCCCACATATAAATATGTGCCAAGTATCCCCCAGCTAAACAGCCCATTGACGAGGCGATAAATACGGCCACTGTTTTATAATAGGTAAGGTTTATCCCCGAAGCTCGTACAGCTTGGTCATTATCCATGACCGCACGAAAAACCAGACCAATATCGAGGTTCACCAGCCGTCTCATACCAAAGAGGTAAAAAAGAACCATCAAAATGATAAAGTATTGCTCTACCCAGCTGTTCGTAAAGCTGCCGACCCCTAAAATCCCGTCAGTTCCTCCTAGTATGTCCAGCGCCTCGATGACTCGGCCCAGCAACAGCGGAAACATAAGTGTTATTATGGCAAAGTATACCCCGCGCAAAGGAAGGCAAGGGAATAAAAACAGTGTACAGATAACCGCACCAAGTAAGGTCGAAATGGGAATCGATACCATGGGTGGTAATCCGAGGATAGTATTTAGGATGGCAGCAATATACCCACCACTCCCAATGAAAAAGGCGCCGCCCAAAGAGACCAGTCCCACAAAATGTGCCAAAAAATCAAAACTCAACGAAAGCAAAGCGTAAATACAAACAATGGAAATTACCCGTTGCCAATACATGCTAGGCATAACAAGGGGAAGAATTAGCATCCCGATAATCAATACCAACCTGGGCATTGTCAAGTAACCCAGTTCACGCCAGGACATCAGAGCATAAAGTCCTTCAGTGCGAACTTTAACACCGCGATCGAGTCTTTCCTTTCGACGATGCCCGATCTCCATTCCTTATACCCTTTCTTCGAGTTCTTTCTGGCGGCCGAACAGCCCCGAGGGTCTTAAAATGAGGGTAATGATTATGGCAAGGAGCGCCACCACGGTTTTAAAATGGGTCCCTAAATAGACTTCTGTCAAAATTTGCGCAAAACCGATGAGGAAAGCCGCCAGCACTGCTCCCATCCAGCTGCCAAGACCGCCGACAATGCAGACCGCGATGGCCAGAATCAATACATTGTATCCCGACTCTACAACTATGTTCCCGAGCGGAAGCAGGAGGACAGCGGCCAAACCGGCCAGCATGGAACCGAAGACCATGGCCACAACCGCCATACGATCGGAATCGATCCCCAGCATCAGGGCCGCACGCTCATCTTGGGCCATCCCGCGCAGTGCCAGACCAATCCGCGTATAATGGGTAAAAAGCCAAAGAAAACCGATCAGTGCCGCCCCACAGATCAGAACAACTATGCGATGAAGATCCACAGGGACTCCGACGATAAAAATACTCCCTTGTATGAAGGTCGGCAGCGTATAGGTCATTCCCTTAAATCCGCCCCAACGGAGTCCCTCCAAAATGGCCAACCCGATAGCATAGGAGGCAATGATCTCGGAAATAGCTATGCCTCGAACCCGAATCAGAATAATCTGATAGATCAGGGCACCGATCACACCGATAACGATGATGGCAAGCAGAATACTAAAAAAATAGTTTAACCCCAACAGGCGCAAAAAACTCCAAACAATAAACCCGTTTATAATGTACAACGCGCCGTGGGCGAAATTGGGTACCCGGCTGGTACCGTATACCAGGGCGAATCCCAGAGCCATTAGCGCCAGGGTAATGCTGCGGATGGAACCATAAATTAGTATTTCAATGAGTATATCCATGATAAAAAACAGTCACTGCAGCTGTAAATTTATTTACCAATCAAAAGCAAAGTCAACCCGGCTGTTTTTTTCACCCTCATATGTGAAAAATGGGTGACAGGTCACTTGGGACCTGTCAGCCATCGTATTATTTCATCCAGGGCGGTAGCTTGATTTCACCCATTGCAATCGATTTGGGGAACACCACCACCCGTTTTCCAGCCTGCCATTGAAAGATCGAACCCACCGCACCCGTATTCGGGTCAAGACTGGGAATTACCTGGTGGCTTTTGGGATCGAATTTGATGCGACCATAGACGCCCATGGTATCAGTTTTTTCCAAAGCAGCGGCAACCGAATCGGAATCCAACGTCCCGGCCGATTCAATGGCATCCTTCAACACATACACACCCATGTAGCTGCTTGAGGTGCCATACCCTTCTGGTTCTATACCCCACATCTTCGTATAGGCGTTATAAAACTTCATGGTCCAGTCTGTTGCATTCGAAGGCGCGTTGCCGGCATTGATCACATTGGCCAGCGTATATTCGCCCTTTCCCTCCGTGGCCTTCCAGAAACCCGGCTGCTCAGCAGCGGCGATAATGGAACCGAATGGAAGGGCCGGGACTTTCATGTCATACCATTGCTTGAGGAGAATAGAGCTTTCCGGCATATCCATGGCGATGATAACAACCTGGGCCTTTTCCCTTCGGGCCTTCAACAGCCCCATTGAAAAATCGGTGGAACCGGTTGGATATATCTCAGGCTTTCCGATGACGGTCCATCCTTTCTTGGCTAAAATCTTGGCAAAGATACCGCCAAAGGCACGTGCCCAGGCCACATCTTGTATCATAATATACACGCTATTGAGGTTGAACTTCTTTCCTATCTCTATCAACGCGGGAATTTGTTCTCCGCCTGCAATCCATTTTGCCTCACCGGTAATTCTAAAAAGATATTTGTACTTATCGTAATCTTTGGCAACCCGTGCGTGGTATGCGGGAGTCAAAACACCGGTAGTTAAAATGGAAATCTTTTTATATTTAGAGAGCAAATCCATTGCCGCAAGACCCGCTTCCGAACGTATCGGGCCGCCTAAAATAAAGTCGGCATTTTTTTCTAAAATGAGCTTTTCCACTGCTAAAAGGGCCTCACTGACCGGTACCCCCGGCTCCAGATCTCTGGTATCAATCACTTCAACTTTAAAGGGACGTTTTTTACCACCAACATTGACACCCCCGGCGGCATTTATTTCCTCGACAGCCAGTTTGATCCCTCTTTCTGCATCCCATCCATAAAGGAAAGCAGTAGAAAGGGGTGCACCTATGATAATCGGTTTTTCGGCAAACGCAGTTTGACCGGGTAGAATCAGAAAAATTGCCATCAAAAATACCAACACCATTTTTATGTTTCTTTTCTCCATAATTAAATCCTCCCTTTTGTAACGATTGATTATAGGTTTGCAGAATCTGGACAAACCCGCCATGGCCTATGAGCAATCTCCTGTTTTGCTTTTAATTTATTAAGTACTGTCAAAATCTGACGAGGTGTTATAACTGGACGGGGAATTGGGATTTTTTTGTCGTTAAAAAGCATTTTTTATCTGAAAGACATGGCGTCGCATGATGCGGATTGAAAGACAGAGAAAATCCTCCCTTTTGGGGCTAATATTGGATAACATCGCACAGTATTATTTCAGAGCTAAACTTTGACAGTCTCGTAAAAAGTCATTTGCGAACGGCTTTGAGCATTTTGAGATGAAGCGTTTTATAGGTGGTGAGTCAAAAATTTCAAGCTGTTTGAGGAGGTCACGACGAGTTCTTGAAATTTAGTATCACCTATCTAAACGCCTCAAAATGGCCATTTAGAAAGAAATATGGTCTTTTTACGAGTTCAGCAACTTTAGTGTGGATAAAATGTCTCACCTCTGATAAATGCCGATGCAAGACAAGAGTTTTCTATGGCCGCTTCACTCCTCAAATTGGCTTCATTGTTGCGCAATTTTTTGTGTTGATGCCGGGGATCTCTATTTGCAGCGAGAGTATATATAACAAAGTTTTTTCTGTCAAGGCGTTAAATTAATGGATATGGTCCAGTAAACCTCAATTGCACACCCCGCAATTAATGTATATTTAATACACAAACTTGAACCCTATTTGACCTTAAATATATTCGCCGGCAGATAGAAAAATGCTCAAAAAACATAAAAACCGTCCTTTGACAGAGTTTCCGAAGGAATTTCTTGATTCAGAGGTCATCGTTAAAAAGACATCATATGAATATAACGTTCTTAAGCCATTACTTTTTGAGATGATTGACTCGATGGCAGGGGTGGCGATCACAAAACAGACACGGGTTCTGATCAAACCAAACCTCCTTCTTCCTGCTAGACCCGAAAGGGCGATTCTGACCCATCCCCTTGTTGTAAAAGCGGTTGCCGAGTATGTGAAAAACAAAGGGGGAGACGTTCTGATTTCAGACAGCCCGGCCTGGGGGTCATTTGAAAAAATTTTAAAGATAGGCGGATACCATAAAGCACTGGAAGGTCTTGATGTTGAATTAAAAGAATTCAAAACATCCATTCCGGTCGATATCGGTAAGCCGTTTGGCAGCATCGAACTGGCAAAAGATCCGTTCGAAGCGGATGTGGTGATCAACCTGGCCAAGTTAAAAACCCATTCCCAGATGCTTCTCACATTGGGGGTGAAAAACCTCTTTGGGTGTGTCATCGGCTTAAAAAAACCGGAATGGCATTTGCGCAGTGGTGTCGATCGGGACCTGTTCGCCGGGCTTCTGGCCCAGATTTATCAAACGATACTACCGTCGATCACTATCGTTGATGGAATTTTGGCCTTGGAAGGGCAAGGCCCCGGCAAGGGAGGTACCCCACGGTACTTGGGTTTACTCATCGGCAGTAAAAACGCCTTTACGGCGGATATGGCCATCTGTCGCCTGCTAGGGTTGAATCCGGACAGACTCCCCACCCATCGATCAGGTAAAAGATTGGGATTGGTAAAAGATGCCATTGATGTCGTCGGAGATGCTGATCCGATAAACCATTTCGCATTTCCATTGTTGGGGTCGCTGGCCTTCGGTCCAAAACCGTTTCAAGGATTGATACGAAAGCATCTGGTCCAACGTCCGGCTGTTAATGATCGTATTTGCAGGGCCTGTGGTGACTGTTTGCAGTTTTGTCCGGCAAAGGCCATCGCACCGGACGGAAAAAGTATTTCCTTTGATTATGACAGATGTATCCGGTGTTACTGCTGCATCGAAATCTGCCCCCACGGTGCGATCCGTTCGGCCGAGACCTTACCCGGAATGCTGGTGCGGCGGTTTTTTACGGAAAATAGATCCCATTGACATGCTGACCTCTTTTCTGTATGTTAAATATTGATACTCTTCTCAAAAGAGTTCGCCTGTTGTGGTTGAAAGCCTTTCCACACTTTTGGGTTACTGTTTTAAGAAGATTGGGAGATATTGAAATCGACTGCAGGCAAAAGAGATTTTTTTATAAACAACACAGATGATTATCAAGAATCAAAAAACCGGAAATAGAATAAAACGGGGGGGGAAACATGGCAGGTATCAACAAAGTCATCCTGGTCGGCCGTTTGGGCAGAGACCCTGAAGTCCGCTATACACCGGATGGAACTGCGGTTGCCACTTTCAGCATCGCCACATCCGAGGAATGGAAGGATAAGGGCACTGGTGAGAAAAAAGAACGAACGGAATGGCATCGGATCGTCGCATGGCGAAGACTGGGTGAAATCTGTGGTGAATATCTTTCAAAAGGCAGACAGGTTTATATCGAAGGTCGTATCCAGAACCGGGATTGGGAAGACAAAGAAGGAATTAAAAGAAACACCACTGAAATTGTTGCATCACAGATGCAAATGCTAGGGACGAGAGACGCTGGCGATGTTTCAACCGCCAGCGCAAAAGCACCGGCATCCAATGATCAGGAACTTGCTGTTCCAGAAACCCAAGACGATGATATTCCGTTTTAATCCACAATCTATTTCATGGGGAAAAGTTCGGGCGGATGGCGTGGAATAACAATTTTCGTCTGTTCCCCCCTAACAGCCTGGAAACATTCTGAGAAGCCGCCTGCAGTGAGCGTCAAGCCAATCCTTTAAAAAAAAGAGAACGGATGTGATGCCCGATGCTGCATTTGGTTGGGGAGTGTTTAGGTTTTATTTCCTTCCTCGATCTTATCGGGGTCTTCTTTTTCAGCATCAGTTGTTGCTTTTTTGAAATTCTTTATCCCTCGACCAATACCCGATCCTATTTCTGGAAGTTTACCGGCTCCAAAAATAATCATAATAATAACAAGGATAATGATAAGCTCCGGCATTCCAATTCCAAACATAACAAAACCTCCTATCTATCGGGATGGGGTTGTTTCAATTCATGCATCAGTTGCGTGAATTCTTTCGATTTTAAATAACGATCAATGGCCCCCTGATAATCGATCCATTTTTTCCAGACCTGAAGCCAGATTTCGTTCCGCCAATAGCAGTCTGGATCCCCAAACCCTTTAAGCCGATCGATATAATCGATATATTCCTCTGCACAGCTCTCACAGAAGCAGTAAGGTATCCTGGACAAGTGCGGATTCTTTTCTATTTTGCCGCCATCCCTAATTATTTGGGTACCGCATTTTTCACACTTGAACGTACAGTGGATACATTGAAAAACTCTCTGAACCGCCATGCTTTTCTGCTTTTTTACCAGTGCGGCTCTCTGCGTTTTCGTAACCCGCTGTTTCTCACCAAGTGATATGACATCGCCCATAATGAACCCTATTGAATCATATTAAGTCAATAAAGTTTTCTCGCCCATTGAAATGACCGATTAACAAAATCTTATTATATCACCCGACCATTTCAATGTCAATCTTTTAGAGCCGGAATATAAAAGTTCTTTTAGCGATGCCTTGTCAATTGATGCGACACATGTTATCTAAAATAGGATCTTAGATATATAAAAAACTCGAGTTTGACAGTCTCACAAAAAAATTGAAATTAGACGACAAAGTAAAAAGCTTCAAATTCAAGGTGCACAAATCCTTGGGAAGGAGGCGTACTTACGGTGCGCTGCAATGACGAAACATGCAGCGCAACACAGAAGTTGGACTTTTTACGAAGCCGTCAAGTTTCGCATATTCGATGGGGCATGGTGCCGCATGCGGCTTTCCCCAAAATATCAGCTGCGAAACTTGCCAAAAAAAAGGAGCTCAAATGACGGCCTACAGGTTTGAACCAAACTGCCTTCCGGTGTTAACCGGCAGCCTTCCGATGAATGATCATAGCAAAGCCGCGAAAATGGTTAAAAAGTTCACACCTGAAATTCCCTCATGGGTTCAGCTCCCGGTATATAAAAACGAAGGGATGATCGCACAGTTTGTCCAGGGTTTGCCAGGTCTTAGGATTGAAAAAGAGACGCCTTTTGTCGATACGGAAACGGACAGTTTTGAGCAGGAGATTCTTCAATTCTACGAAGAGTATATCGGCGTATCTGAAGGTACCATCGACCTTTATGATACGAGATTTATCCTGAAACACGATACCGCCAGCGGATTTTTTGAACTGATCGATACGATGGACAGATCGGCACCCTGGCCGGTGGCGGTCAAAGGCCAAATAACCGGGCCCATTACCTTTAGCCTAGGCGTAAAAATAAAAAATGGAAAACCCATTTTTTATGACGAACAGTTGAGGGATGTCGCCGTCAAGCTTTTGGCCCTGAAAGCCAGATGGCAGGTGAAAAAACTTTCAAAATTCGGATGCCCGGTCATTATTTTTTTTGATGAACCGGGACTTGCCGGGTTCGGATCGTCTGAGTTGATCAGCATATCCCGTGAAGAAATTCTTGCCTGCCTTGATGAGATGATAGAAGCGGTTCATGCGGAAGGCGGTCTCGCAGGAATTCATGTCTGTGCCAATACAGACTGGTCTTTGATTCTGGACTCCTCAGTCAATATCGCCAACTTTGACGCTTTCGCTTTTTTTGACCGATTTATCCTCTACCCGGATCAAATTAAAAGGTTTATAGTATCAGGAGGAATCTTGGCGTGGGGAATCGTTCCGACTTTAAACGCCGAAGATATTGAAAAAGAAACCACCGATTCCCTTTTCGCCGGGTTGGAACAAAAGATCCAAAAAACAGAGGATATCGGCATCGACCGCCAAACCATCTTAAGACAGTCTCTGATAACTCCAAGCTGTGGCGCCGGTTCGTTGAGTCTTGACCTCACCGAAAAGGTGCTTAAATTGACCCGGGGTGTTTCGGACCGTTTGGGCAACAATTAACCCCCAAATATGAGATTAGAAAATGAGGTTCTAAATGGATTACGCGAAAGAAAACAGATTTTCGGGGGCAACCCGGTATATCTTGGATGATGAATTGGCCAGCATTGTGAATATTTCCATAGCCCTCGAAATGCCACTACTGCTGAAAGGGGAACCGGGTACCGGTAAAACCATGTTGGCCCATGCCATCGCGGAAAGCTTAAACATGCCCCTGATCGTTCTCAATGTCAAATCGAATATGAAACTCGTAGATGCACTCTATCAGTACGATACACTCACCCGGCTCAATGACAGCCGTTTTGGTGATTCGAGCAGGGATGTGAGTAATATCGAAGAGTATATAAAGATGGGTAAGATCGGCCAGGCCTTCACATCCGGGGTGAAAACCATCCTGTTGATCGATGAAATTGATAAAGCTGACACCGATTTTCAAGATGACATGCTTGACGTGCTCGATCAAATGGAATTCGACATCATTGAAATTGACAAGACAATGAAGGCCATCAATCGGCCGGTCATCATCATCACATCCAATGCGAAAAAGGACCTGTCAGATCCTTTTCTGGGAAGATGTAACTTTCATCACATAGCCTTTCCTGATCCTAAAATGATGAGGAAAATAGTGAGGGTTCACTTTCCGAATATTGGCTCCGATCTTATCGAAAATTCCATATCAAACTTTTATAGGCTGCGGGAAATCGAACATATTGAAAAAAAACCCGCCACTCGGGAGTTTATCAACTGGATCCGGGCCCTAAATACAGATCCCGATTTTCAGCCGAAAGAATTGATCGCAGAGGAGATACCGTTTTTGGGTGTTCTTTTTAAAAAGAGCCAGGATTATGAAAGGGCCATGAATGAGGCGAATCGGCGCTAACTTTATTAGTTTTTAAAACACATGTTTATCGATTTCTTTTACAAATTAAAAGATGCCGGAATTCCGGTTTCCCCCACCTCTTTTCTGACCCTTCAGAAAGCGTTGAGCAAGGGCCTAATCGGCTCGCTTGCGGGTTTCTATACCTCTTCCAGGGCTATTTTGGTTAAAAGTGAGAGATACTTTGACCTGTACGACCAGGTCTTCGCCCACCACTTTCAAGGAACCGAAATGCCGGATGCGGATGAGATCGAAGTCTCTGAAATGGCAAAAATTTTGCTCGAGGAGTGGTTGAAAAATCCTGAATCCGTTGCCATGGCTTTTGGGGCCGACGAATCCGAGCTAAATAAGCTGGCCCCCGGGGAACTGATCGATTATTTTAAAAAGCGTCTTGAAGAGCAGAAAGAGCGTCACACCGGCGGAAGCAAATGGATCGGAACCGAAGGGACTTCGCCTGTAGGACATTCCGGGTATCATCCGGGAGGCATGCGAGTCGGAGGTATCTCCCGAAACAAATCCGCGGTTAAGGTTGCCATGGACAGAAGATACAAAGATTATTCCCACACCGGACCCCTGACATCGGCCATGATGGGAGAGGCTTTAAAACGGCTTCGGAACATGATACCGGTCGGACCGAAAGATCAGATCAATATTGACGATACCATCTACCAAACCATGAAAAATGGGGGTGAAATCGAAATTGTCTTTGATAAGCGATTAAAAGATCGACTCAAGGTCGTTTTAGCCGTCGACAACGGGGGTTGGTCCATGGATCCCTATATACCGGTTGTGCAGGCCCTTTTTGATCATGCAAAGGACCAATTCAAAGATCTTAGAACCTATTTTTTCCACAACACCATATATGATAACATCTGGACGGATCCGGCAAGATATAAAAAGCCTCTGCCGGTGGACGAGTTGGCCCGGTTCGATCCTGAAACCCGCTTGATCCTGGTGGGAGATGCCAGCATGGCTCCCTATGAACTGATGGCCAACGATGGATCGATTCATATAGAAGAACGGAGCAGAAAAGCGAGTCTCGAACGGCTCAAGGCGCTCAATAAAACCTTTCCCCATTCCGTCTGGTTGAACCCCATTCCCTTAAAAATGTGGGGATATACTCACACTGTATCGGTCATTTCACAGATATTTCCGATGTATGAGCTCTCACTCGACGGGCTTGAAAAAGCGATTCCTTTTCTCATGTCGAAATAAGGGGTTTTACCCAAAGATCGAACTGTTGATTCACTGCATCTTTTTTCACTTCACTCTTTCTGGTCGGTTCCAACTTTATAAATTGATATTTCGGTGTTTTTTTACTAAGATAGTTACTTTTGAATTGCCAATACGGCATTAAAATTTTATTTTTTAATCAGGAGACCTGTCATGTTTAAAATCGTAAGACGGGAAGAGATGACCGGAGGCACGGTCATTTTAAATGAGATCGCGGCACCGTTGATTGCCCGAAAGGCAAAACCGGGACAGTTTGTTATTCTAAAAGCGAATGAAGACGGTGAAAGAGTCCCCCTGACCATGGCAGATTCCGATCCTGAAAAAGGAACCATTACGGTCATCTATATGGTTGTCGGGAAATCGACAGCCCTATTCAAAACCCTGGCAGTCGGTGATGGATATCAGGACATCATCGGTCCCCTTGGCAAACCGACCCATCTCGAAAAGGTCGGCACAGTCGTTTGTGTGGGTGGCGGAACAGGGATCGCCGTGTTGCATCCCATTACCCGCGCGCTCAAAGAAATCGGAAACCATGTGATCAGTATCATCGGCGCCCGGACCAAGGATTTGCTTATCCTGGAGAACCAGATGCGAAAAGTCTCCCATGATCTTAGGATCAGTACTGATGACGGATCATACGGGCATCATGGTTTTGTAACGGAGGTTTTAAAGGAAATACTCGAAAATGAAGATGTTAAACAGGTGGTCGCCATCGGCCCGGTACCGATGATGAAATTTGTATCAAAAATCACAGCGGAATACCACATACCCACATTTGTCAGCCTTAACCCGATCATGGTGGACGGCACCGGCATGTGCGGTGGGTGCCGTGTATCGATAGACGGTAAGACAAAATTTGCGTGTGTGGATGGGCCGGAATTCGATGGCCACAAAGTAGATTACGACGAACTGATGCGGCGTCTTCAGGCATACTGTGACGAGGAGACCGAGTGTTACGAGGATTACTGCACTATAAGAGATGCCGGGTAAAAGATAAAAACTTGAAGTGAAACCGTATTTGGAGGAATCGATAGCGAAAACAACAGGTAAAAAAAGAGCAACCCCCCGACAGCCGATGCCGGAGCAAAAACCTGAAATCCGGAAAAGGAATTTCAATGAAGTGCCATTGGGCTATACCTTTGAGTTAGCCCAGAAAGAGGCCTCGAGGTGTCTGCAGTGCAAAAAGCCGGGCTGTGTGGAAGGGTGTCCTGTCGCTGTCGATATACCGGGGTTTATTAATTTTATCACTAAGGGGGATATGACCGGGTCGATACGGAATCTCTGGAGCAGAAACTCGCTTCCTGCAGTTTGTGGCCGGGTGTGCCCCCAGGAAATTCAATGTGAACAAAGGTGTATCCTCGCTAAAAGAGGAGACCCGGTGGCCGTCGGCCACCTCGAACGATTTTCGGCCGATTATGAACGGGCATATGGGACCGGAGAATTACCCCCAAATGCGCCGGCCACTGGAAAAAAAGTGGCTGTCATCGGGTCCGGTCCTTCCGGTCTAACCGTTTCCGGCGACCTGGTAGCGTTGGGCCATCGGGTTACGGTTCTGGAAGCATTTCATAAACCGGGCGGCGTTCTGGTATACGGAATCCCCGAGTTCAGGCTCCCAAAGGAGATTGTTACCCAGGAGGTTCATTTTCTGGAAAGGTTGGGTGTCGAGGTAAAATGTAACATGGTCGCCGGAAACACCGTCAGCATCGACGAGCTCTTTGAATCGGGTTATGATGCCGTCTATATCGGCGTAGGCGCCGGTTTACCCCGTTTCATGATTATTCCGGGTGAAAATCTGGTGGGAATCCTATCGGCCAATGAATATTTGACCCGTGCCAATCTCATGAAAGCCTATAAATTTCCGGAGGTGGACACCCCCATTCCCCACGGAAAAAATGTGGTGGTCCTTGGGGCTGGAAACGTGGCGATGGACTCCGCCCGGACCGCCCTTCGTCTCGGTGCCGATAAGGTACGCATTGTCTATCGCCGCTCAAGAAAGGAGATGCCGGCGCGAATTGCAGAAATTCATCATGCAGAGGAGGAAGGGATCGAATTTTTTTTTCTGACCACTCCGGTAAAATACCTGGGCGATGAAAAGGGACGGCTTACCGGCATGGCGTGCTTGAAAATGGAGTTGGGTGAACCGGATGAATCCGGCCGACAAAGACCAATCCCTATCCCGGGATCGGAATTTGAACTGCAATGCGATTTCTGTGTGGTCGCTGTCGGTTCAGGCGCCAATCCACTGTTGACCAACGCCACAAAGGACATGAAACTAAACCAATGGGGTTATATCGTTGCAGATCCAGAAACCGGAAAGACCACCAAAAAAGGGGTCTGGGCAGGCGGTGATATTGTCACCGGAGCCGCCACCGTAATTTTAGCTATGGGAGCGGGAAGAAAAGCCGCAGATTCGATTCACAAATATCTGACATGGGGGTGGTAAACAACCATTGTAAACAGTAAGGCACTTGCCCAAATTGACCATGTGGGCCTATCAAGGCATTTTCCAATGAAAAATTAAGATTTTTCTGAAAACAGAACGCCCTTGATAAAGCGATCGAGTTCCCCGTCCAAAACCTGGGTGACATTTCCAATCTCAAGGCTAGTCCGATGATCCTTTACCAGTTGATAGGGATGAAGAACATACGATCGGATCTGATTTCCCCAGGCAATGTCATCCTTGCTGTCATGCATTTTCTGCTTTTTATCATCCTGCTTCTGTTTTTCATGCTGATACAGCCGGGCCTTTAGTACTTTCATAGCCATCTCTTTGTTCCTGAACTGGGATTTTTCCTGCTGACACTGCACAACAATCGAAGTAGGGAGGTGGGTGATCCGGACCGCACTGCTGGTCTTGTTCACATGCTGCCCGCCGGCACCGCTGGCCCTGTAAACATCAATACGCAAATCCTTATTCTCAACATCAATCACGATTTCGCTGTTTAACTCCGGGTAGACGAAGACAGAAGCAAAGGAGGTATGCCGTTTGCCGCTGGCGCTGAATGGAGAAATTCGGACCAGCCGATGCACCCCTGTTTCGGTCTTCAGATATCCATAGGCATAATCTCCATTTGCGGTAAAAGTCACACTCTTTATCCCGGCCTCATCACCGGGCTGAAAATCAATCAGATCGATCTTGAAACTCTTTCGATCAACCCATCTGGAATACATTCTAAAGAGCATCTCTGCCCAATCCTGGGCTTCGGTCCCCCCTGCTCCGGCGTTAATCGAAACGATGGCGTTGTTCCGATCATCGTCACCGTCCAGCATCAGGTCGAGGGAAAATGTATTTGATCTTTTCTCAATCGATTGAATCTTTTCAGAAACTTCTTCGAGGGTTTCCGTGTCTAATTCTTCCACGGCAAGATCAAGGAGAATTTCACTCTCTTCGAGATCATTTATAAGGGTTTGAAAGCGATCAATTTTACCGGTTAGCAACGCCCGCTCTTTTAAAACAGGTTTTGTCTCTTCGGGGTTGTCCCAGAAATTCTTTTTCGATATCAGAACTTCAATCTCTTTTAACCGTTTTTCTTTTTCTGGAAGGTCAAAGATAGTCTTTGACCTGTTCCAATTTCACCCGAAGCTCTTCGATGGTTTGTTTCAGTTCAATAGACATTTTTTCCTCCTTATCTTCTACTTCTGAGTATTGTTACCAGCAGGGTGACGGCCAGACAGAGCCAGGCAAACGCGTCTCCGATCCGGGTATAAATTGTTGCCGTATTGATCAGTGGCGTCGAACGGGTCATAACCGCATCTTTAAAAAGTGAGGTAGATGAAACGATCCGACCTGCCGGATCAATAAAACCACTGATGCCTGTGTTTGCTGATCGAACCAAGGCCCGTCGATTCTCAACCGCCCGAAAAACCGCCATGGAAAAATGCTGGTGTGGAGCGCTGGTTTTCCCATACCAGGCGTCATTGGTGATGTTAATCAGTAGGAGAGCCTTATTTTTTACCATCTCCCTTGCCAGGTTCGGGAAAATGATCTCATAGCAGATCAACATGCCCAACCGGTATTCACCCCAATTGAGGGTACTTCCCGATTTGCCTGGCCAGAAGTCCCCAACCTGTTCAACCATTTTGCCCAAAAAGGGGAACCACTTCTTGAAAGGAATGTATTCACCAAACGGAACGAGGTGCGCCTTATCATATCTGCCCAGCACCTTGGCGTCCGAATCCATCAGATAGGCACTGTTGTAATATTTCACAATATTTTCACCCGGTTTAAAAGAAGGACTCCCGAACAAAAAACTCGTATCGGTTTCTCTAATTCCTTTTTGAACCTTTTTGGTAAGGGCAATATCGTTTAAAAAATTAAATGGTGCCGCAGTCTCCGGCCAGACAATCAGGTCCGGATTTTCCTTTTTTGCCTTGAGTGATAAACCGATATATTTATCAGTAGTGGCGATCTGAAACCGGGGATCCCATTTGATTTTCTGATCAATATTACCCTGAACAATGGAAATCCGTGAAAAAGCTGAAATTAAGGCCAGCTGGTCGATCCAGTTTATTCGCCACTTTCCGTAAAACCAAATGATGGCAAAAACGATTCCAAAAACAGATACTGCCCCTGCTGCCAGATGTTTATTAACTTTTGTACCCTGCCATTTTCTTTTTCGGATAAAAAGAAATGTCATCAAAATTGTCGCATTGCAAAAAACCACCAGGAAAGAGATGCCATATACGCCTAATATATCCGAAATCTGTATTAAATGCAATACCTTGTACTGGGAATATCCGATCAGTTCCCAGGGAAACCCTGATAGAAGATGAGAACGAATATATTCCAGTGATACCCAGAAAACCGGTATCACAAAAAGAGATAAAACAGGCTTCGGGGCAAACCTTGCCATCATCCAAGAAAAGACCCCCAGATAAAGGGCAAGATAGGCGCAAAACAGAAAAAGGATTGGGATGCCCAAGTATAAAGGAAGGTGGCCAAATGTTTTCAGGGTATATGCTATCCAGTACATCAGTGTGAGATAGTGAACCAGTCCTGCCAACACGCCAAGACGAAAACTCTCCTTTGGCGATAGGTTATTAAGAGAAATCAGTAACGGGACAAGGGCAAACCACGCCAGCCAGGAAATTCCGATCCCGGGAAATGATCCGGTCAGTAAAAAACCGCTAATTGTAGCGAAAAAGATATTTTGTTTGGTGATGGGATCTGTTTTCAATAGACGATAGGTTGACTCGAATATTCCCGAAAACTGTTGATACCTTCCCCGCGTGGTGTGCATACGTGCAATGATTTGCGCATGCGGCCAGCACAAAAGGCACATTAAGGGAACACGAAGTGAAACCTTTAAAGGTTTGTGGCAACAATTGAAAATTTATATAATAAATCCACATTTCAAACAATCATTTTTTTTTGCTTATTTGAAATATTCAACAATGGGTTATCCTTTCCACATCAGAATCACGTTCTTAATTTATTTTAAACCTTGACACAAAGACAGTTAAGCGCCATATTTTTCCAGGTGAAAAATAATTTTCTATCATTGAACCAAACGCAAAGGACCCGTTGATGACATCTTCGGATTTTAATGACGATGGAATATATCGAACCCCCTCCTGCCATAAAACTAGATGATAAAAAACTTGAAGGAAAGCTCCGAAAGGTTCTCCCTCACGACAAAGACGAAAGCCAAATTATCATCCAGAAAGCCCAGATTAGGGATGTAGAAGAAATCCTCGAATTGGTGAACGGTTTCGCGGCATCGAATTTAATGCTTCCCCGTGGTCCCCAATACCTGTATGAAAATATCCGGGATTTTATTATAGCCGATGACAGAAACATTCCGATTTACAGCCTGATGAAAACCAGGGAAGTATTACACCTTATTGTGGCCTGCGGAAGCCTGCATGTGCTTTGGAAAGATATTGCGGAGATCAGGGCGCTTGCGATTCATCCGGATTATCAGCAGATGGGGCTGGGAAGCAAATTGATCGAATATATGATGGAAGAGGCCAAACAACTGGGAATAAGGCGTTTGTATACTTTTACATTGACTGAAGATTTCTTCAAAACACTTGGGTTCAAACGACAAAACAGAGCAGAACTCCCTCCTAAGGTTTGGGGCGAGTGCAGTCGCTGCCCAAAATATTTCCAGTGTGATGAAATCGGAATGGTTCTGGAACTCTAACTCCGGTGAAAATGACAAGGTTTTGGAAAAATATTTATCTGCAATTTTAGTTCAAATCAGGAAAATTCTCTGAAAATTTCTTCTTCAACCCTGAATATATGGGCGATTAAAGCAGCCCGGATCCACATGCCACAACGCTCCTGCCGCCAATAAGCGGCCCGCGGATCTTTGTCAACCACCACATCAATTTCATAGCGTCTGGGAAGCGGATGCAGGATCGCACAATGGGGTTGAATCATTGAAAGATGTTTCGTTTTGAAATGAAACTCAGGATAGGTTTCAGCTTCACTCGATGGGCCTTCGGAGTATTCATTCTGAATTCGGGTCATATAAATGGCATCCACTTCCGGCATGATGCTTTCGAAGTCGTCGGTTTCTATGAACGGAATACTATATTTATTTAAAAAGTTTTTAATATCATCCTTCATTTTGAATACATCAGGTGATACAAAATATAGTGTGTTATCTTTATAATTTTTCATTAAGTAACTCAGGGAACGTACTGTTCTGCCACGTCTTAAATCACCCACCATGGCAATTTTTTTGCCGTCCAACCCCCCGACATTACGAAATTCTCTTTCAAGGGTATAAATATCTAATATGGCCTGGGTAGGGTGTTGATCCGGTCCTGAGCCGCCGTTTATGACCGGAACCGGTCTCTCTGTTTGATTTAAGACCCATGCCATTTTTTCAGCAAAGCCGGCCTCCGAATGCCTGGAGATAATTAAATTAACATAACTGGCAAATGTTCGGATCGTATCTTCCGGTGATTCACCTTTAACTTCTGAACTCGTCTGGGTACTACGGATTTCAGAAACATTCAATCCCAGAATATGACAGGCATTTTGAAAAGATAGGAAGGTACGTGTCGACGGCTGTACAAAATAAAGCATGACCCGTTTATGAGGCAGAAGATTTCTAAGTTTTTTTAGGCCCATTCCTGTTTCGGCCAACACCCTGATCATGTCCGCCAGATTGCAGAGCAAATCCAAAAATCCCCTCTCAAACTGCTGGGCAAAAATAACATCAAACAATCTTCCTTCTGATTGGAAAAAATCTAACTTTTCATCAACAAGCTTGGAATAAAATTCTTCCCACCCCTCGAATTCTTGCTGGGTCGGCTCGGCGTATTGTTCCATTCTTTTCTCCTGTTGCTGGGTTGTCGGGATAAAACACTACAGTCCGGTTTCCATTTCCGCACCTTTTATTTTGCAAAGACTCGCCTTCGGCCTAGGGCAAACGCGACGCTCTTTCGGATTGGAGGGCGAAACTTGAGTAATTAATACAATATGAGAATTTTGTGTCAAGATCAGAGTAGCCCACTTAAATAATATTTTTCTGATTTTTTAACCCCAATGAAGGCATTTTAATCAAATTTTTATAAAAAACCTGTTTTCGGGAATTTATGAATGGTTTTGCGATCGGCAAGTCTTGATCACATGACAATTTTCTGCCATATTTGGCTATAAAAAACCTGGGTAGTATATGTTTTTTTGAAAGGATGTTTAAAATGAAACCAAGAGTCCTAATTAAAATCGGTGGTCAGGCTTTTGAAGACGAAGGTGGGTTCAAGGAACTGGCCACTGCAATTAAATACAATCCGGAGACCGAAATTATTATCGTTCATGGCGGGGGTGCTGAAATATCCCAGGCGCTCAAAGATGCCAACCGGGAAACCGTTTTCATTGACGGCACTCGGGTTACCCAGGCGGAAGATATTAAAATAGTAGAAAATATCCTTTCCGGTACAATCAATCAACGAATTGCTTTCTGGTTAACAAAAAATGGCGTGCCGTGCAGACGGATGTCGGGCAAAACAAAGCATCTGTTTACAGTCGAACCCTTGACCCGCAAGGGCCAGGATTTGGGATATGTAGGGAAAATCACGCAAGTTAATGCCGGCATTGTTCTGGATACGTTGAAGGACGGCCGGGTGCCGGTGGTTTCTCCTATTTCAGCCAATGATGAAGGCGAAAGCCATAACGTCAATGCGGATAGTGCGGCTGCCGCCTTAGCCGCCGATGCGCAATGTACGGATCTTGCTTTTATAACCGATGTTCCAGGTGTTTTGATAGACGAACAAATTTGTCGCTCCCTTACCATTTACGAAGCAAAAACACTTATCGCTGAAGGCACGATCAGTGGGGGAATGGTAGCAAAAATGGAATCAACATTTGAGGCCCTTGAAAAGAAGGTACCTAGGGTGCATATCACCCAATGGCAGGGACCCGATACCCTACAAAGCATTATCGAAGGGGAATGCAAAAACGGAACAATCATTCAAACACATGATCTGTAAATCCAGCGCATCTAAGCTCCACGGCAGCAAGCTGCGGCCGGAAACCGAAGGAATTTAATCTTATAACTCAAATTTCGCGCAAACTAACCTGAAGAATTCCTTCGATTTCTTTTAATGATTTGACAACAAAATCCGGTTGGATATCGCCAGACAAATCACTTTCTTTGAATTCCCCTGTTTTGACCAGGACCGAATTTATCCCGGCCCTTTTGGCGCCCATAATATCCGTTGCAACACGATCCCCCACCATTAATACCCGGCGCCTCTCGACACCCATAGACCTGAGTGTAACGTCGAAAATATATTGACTGGGTTTGCCGATATAGGTAGCTTTAACTCCGGCGGCATCTTCCAGCATTTTGCCATACGCTCCTACGGTGAGCTCAACTTCACCGAGGCTGTGGTCGACTTTTTCAGGTATCATAACGACGAGTTTCGAACCGGCCAGCAAAAGCTTCAGTGCTTTATTCAAGTTTTGAAAATTGAACTCTTCCCGGTAATCCCCGACAACTATATACGCTGGGTTTTCATCATCGTGGATAAAATCCTGGAACTCTGTAAACCCTTTTCCTTTCAGCATCACCCAGCATGATTTTGGGTTCAGGCGCTTCAGGTATCTTGCAGTCGCATAGGAAGCGGTTATCACCTCTTCCTTAAAAATCGAAAACCCCATTTTAACCAGCTTTTCAGCACAATATTCTCTGCTTTTCAGTGTGCTGTTTGACAGTATTCTGATGACAAGTCCTTTTGCCCGCAGCCGATCAATCAGTTCTATGGCACCGGGATATACTTTTCCCTGGAATTCAAGAATACCATCAATATCAAATATGACGCCTTTGAAGTTACCTGTCATCCCGTAGACCTCCTCGAATGGATATTAACACCAGCGTAAATATATAAAAAGCCTTGTTAATAGTTGTCATTCAAGATTCATGCGTTGTATTTCAAAACTCATTTTGAACGATATTTTGCTATTTTGGAAAAACGCCTCCTGTAAAAATCACATCTCCTTCGCAATTGATCTCACCCAAAATCACAAGTTCTTATCAATATCAAACCAAATTATCGATTTTTTCATTTATCTTTCCGGTAAAAAACTATTATAAAAGAGAAAGCAGTGAAATTAAAGATGGTGTAAAAGATGCAGACTGATGAAAAGCTGAAAAAGCGGATCACCTATGAGAAAATGCTTGCCGGCATATCTGAGCGGGCGGTGTCGGTCGATAACCTGAACAATTTTTTAGATTCATCTCTGAGGCGCATGGGAAGCATTTTGGATGTGAGCCGCATCTTTATTTTTACATATCAACCTTCATCCGACACATTCTCTTGCATTTGTGAATGGGTTGCAAAGGGGATAGACACATTAAAGAAGTTGAACGAGCTAACGATTTTCATTCCATGGGGAACGAAACACCTGAAGGCAGGCCGAACCATCAATTTTCAAGACACCCGGGATATCCCCGGAGAACAACTTAGAGAACGGATGCTGGCAGTCAATGTCAAATCCACGTTAACCGTTCCGTTGTTTATTAAAGGCCGGCTTTACGGTTTTATGGGATTCGATGAATGCCGTCACCATCGAAAATGGATAGATGAGGATATGTATATTTTGACCACTGCAGCCCAGATCATAACCAAGGCAATTGAAAACAAAAAGTATGAAGAAGAATTGGAAAGACATCGCAGCCATCTGGAGTCCATCTTCAGCAGTGTTCAAGACGCCATTATTACGGTCGACACCGAAATGAATGTAATCGAGGCAAACAAGGCCGCGGAAACTATCTGCGGTTTCAAATTAATCAGCGGTCAGCCTTTTACCGACTGTACCAAGGAATGCGATCGGTCCTGCCATGAAGTATTAAAGGAAACCCTAAGAGACAGGCGCACAATTCGGGAATACAAAATCGAATGCGGACACAAGCATCGATACAAATCGGTCGCCATGGTCAACAGTTCCTCCCTCTTGGATGGTAGTGGTAAGTTCGTGGGAGCGGTCCTGGTTATCCGCGATATTACGCGGCTTACCCACCTTGAGAAGGAATTAAAAGAACGGCACCATTTTCAAAATATTCTTGGCAAGAGTGAAAAAATACAAAAAATTTTCAGTCTGTTAGAGATTCTGGCCAATCAGGCAACAACTGTTTTGATTACCGGCGAAAGCGGTACAGGTAAAGATATGGCTGCCAAAGCCTTGCACTATGCCGGCACTCGAGCAAGCGGGCCATTTGTGACGGTCAATTGTTCGGCCCTTGTTGAAAATTTGCTCGAAAGTGAGCTGTTCGGGCATGTTAAAGGCGCTTTTACCGGAGCGGATAGAGATAAAACCGGACGTTTTGAGACAGCCGATGGCGGTACGATTCTACTGGATGAGATTGGTGATATTTCCCATTTGATACAACTGAAGCTGCTAAGGGTCCTCCAGGAGAAGGAATTTGATCGGGTCGGTGAATCGAAGCCGAGAAAAGTGGATGTTCGCGTCATCGCAACGACCAACCGGAATTTGAAGGAAGCGATAACCGAGGGAAAGTTCCGCGAGGACCTATATTACCGCCTCAATGTAATAGAAGTGAAACTTCCACCGCTTCGCGAAAGGTATGAAGATATTCCATTGCTGATTGACCATTTCAGCCGTGTATTTAATAAAAGTTATGACAAGAATATCGATGGTGTGTCGGATGAAGTTCTTGAACAATTCATATATTATCCCTGGCCCGGGAATGTCCGGGAGTTGGAACATGCCATAGAAAGGGCCTTTGTTCTCTGTAGAAATCAGACCATTCAATTGGAGCATATTCCGACCGCAATCAGAGACTATACCCGGATTAAAGAGCGTACTTTAATAAAGAGGACGGACGATGATCCGGATGAGATCCTGAGAGCCCTGGAAAAGACCGATTGGAACATATCCAAGACTGCGCGCCTTTTGGGCATCAGCCGCTGGACGATGTATCGTCGATTTGAAAAATACAATATCAGCAGGCCGACAGAAAAATTGTAGTACCACACATATATGTTAGCTACATTTATGTGTGTTGCTACATCGTCTTTGTTGATCTGAAAAATTTCCCGATTTCCCACAGTTTACAACCATTTACAAATACAATAAATATTTTTTTATCGCCTTCCATACTTTTTGGCACCTTATTTGCATTTTATTATCTAATTAACTTAGGAACGCGTAGTACCATTAATAATTTTCAGATCATTATCAGGAGAAAAGAATGGCTTTTAATCTGAGAAATCGACATTTTCTGAAATTGCTGGATTTTGCACCCGAGGAAATCAAATTTCTGCTTGGCCTCTCAATCGATTTGAAAAAGGCCAAATACGCCGGAATTGAGGAACCGCAATTGAACGGAAAGAATATTGCGCTTATTTTCGAAAAAGCTTCCACACGAACCCGATGTGCCTTTGAGGTTGCCGCCTACGATCAGGGTGCCCATGTAACCTATCTGGGTCCTTCCGGATCCCAGTTGGGCACCAAAGAGACCATGAAGGACACGGCCCGAGTGCTCGGTCGGATGTATGATGGGATTGAGTACCGGGGCTTTGGCCAGGAAAAAGTGGAGGAACTGGCCGAATATGCCGGCGTTCCTGTGTGGAATGGGCTGACCACCGAGTTTCATCCGACCCAGGTTCTGGCGGATTTTATGACGATGATGGAGCACTCCGACAAGCCCTTGCACCAGATCAGATTTGCCTACCTCGGCGATGCCAGGAACAATATGGGAAACTCTCTCCTGATCGGGGCCGCAAAAATGGGAATGGATTTTCGTTCCGTGGCGCCGAAAACAGTTCAGCCTTCAGGTGAAATCGTAAACCAGGCCAAGAATATCGCTGCAGAGACAGGCGCGAAGCTTCTCATCACCGATGATCTAACAAAGAGTGTCACGGACTGTGATTTTCTGTACTCGGATGTCTGGGTCTCGATGGGTGAACCGGACGAGGTGTGGAAAGAGAGAATTGATCTTTTGACACCTTACCAGGTCAATACAAAGGCCATGGAACTGACCGGCAATCCGAAGGTGAAGTATATGCACTGTCTGCCGGCGTTTCATAATCGTGAAACCGTTATCGGTAAAGAGATCTACCGGAAATTCGGTTTGGATGGCATGGAAGTGACCGAGGAGGTATTCGAGTCCGACGCGTCGATTGTTTTTGATGAAGCTGAAAACAGGATTCATACCATCAAGGCGGTAATGGTCGCCACATTGGGCTACTGATTGCCCAATTAAGAGATGGTGCGGTGCCAGGTGGTTCCCACTTCGGTATTTAGGCGTTTGAATGTTGTTGAGGGAAGATAGCCATATGGAAAATAAAAGAAAAAAGCCGATCTTACTAACCGCTTTTGGCGGCAATGCGCTGATTAGAAGTGGACAAAAAGGGACGGCGGAAGAGCAGATCGAAAACCTTAACATGCCAATGAAACAAATCGCCCGGCTCTCCAGGAAATACAGGGTTGTGATCACACATGGCAACGGTCCCCAGATCGGAAATTTGCTGCTGCAACAGGAGAGTTGTGATGAGGTCCCCAAAATGCCGCTGGAGATCATCGGTGCCCAAACCCAGGGACAAATCGGTTACATGATTGAATCATCCCTGGAAACGGCACTATTTGAAACCGGGATTAACAGTGAACAATATTTTGCAACCCTGATCACGTATGTACTGGTGGACGAGGACGATCCTGCTTTTCAGCAGCCCACCAAACCGATCGGCCCTTTTTATACCAAAGAAGAAGCGGCTGGGTTGTCCTATAACATGATTAAAACAGCCAAAGGCCACCGCCGGGTGGTAGCCTCGCCCAAGCCGATCGCCATCGTGGCGCACCGGGAAATTAAAAAATTGATCGAAATGGATTTTATCGTCATTTGCTGCGGCGGCGGGGGAATTCCGGTAATCCACAAAGAACGAAAGTTCTGCGGCGTTGAGGCAGTAATCGACAAAGATCTGGCCAGTTCAGTCCTGGCCCGGGAAATAAATGCAGATATCTTTGTTGTTGCCTCAGACGTCGATGGTGCAGCCATCCATTGGGGATCACCGGATCAGAGACTGCTGAAAAAGGTCCCCTTGGATGAGATGGAGCAATATATTCAGGAGGGCCATTTCCCGGCCGGATCGATGGGACCGAAGGTGGAATCAATCAGACAGTTTTTTAGCAACACCGGCAACCGGGGCATTATCTGTAAACTTGAGGATATTGAAAAAGCGATTGGAGGAAAAGCCGGAACCGAGATAATCAAATAGACAATAACCCATATAAACCATGATCGAGTAAATCGCGAAATAGTTTCAGCTAAATAGATCTAACAATTTTCTATTGCAAAATTGGGGGGAAAATATGTCAAAGAAAAACGTCATTATTATTGGGGCGGCAGGAAGAGATTTTCACAATTTCAATACCTATTTCCGGGGCAATGAATCTTACAATGTCGTTGCCTTTACCGCCGCTCAGATTCCGGATATCGAAGACCGCAAATATCCGGCTGAACTGGCAGGGGATCTCTATCCGGACGGTATCCCGGTTTATGCCGAAGAAGACCTGAACCGGTTGATAAGAGAACTGAATGCCGACGATTGTGTCTTCTCCTACAGCGATGTGTCCTACCAGCATGTGATGTCGATGGGCGCAAAGGTCAATGCAGCAGGGGCCAATTTTGTCATGCTCGGGCCCCGGGATACCCAGATTAAAAGCACCAAACCGGTCATTTCGGTAGGGGCGGTCCGAACCGGATGTGGAAAGAGTCAAACCTCCAGAAGGATTATCGAGTTGTTGATGGAAAAAGACCTGAAGGTGGTTGCCGTTCGTCATCCCATGCCATACGGTGATATCGCAGCCCAGAAGGTCCAGCGCTTTGCGGAGCTTTCCGATTTGGAAAAACACAACTGTACCCTGGAAGAGATGGAAGAGTATGAACCCCATGTGGTTCGCGGAAACGTTATCTATGCAGGTGTGGACTATGAAGCGATCGTTCGGGCCGCTGAAGAAGATCCCGACGGTTGCGATATCATCCTTTGGGATGGTGGCAACAATGATTTTTCATTTTACAAATCCGACCTGCATGTGACGGTGATCGATCCCCATCGACCGGGACACGAGCTCACCTACTACCCGGGAAACGTGACCTTAAGGCTGGCAGATGTGGTGGTCATCAATAAAATGGACAGTGCCGATGCCGAGGGCATTGAGATTGTTCGCCGCAACATTGCTTCCGAAAATCCGGATGCGATTGTTATCGACTGCGCCTCCACGCTGGATATCGACGATCCGTCGGTCGTAAAAGGAAAAAAAGTCCTGGTGGTGGAAGACGGCCCTACCCTGACCCATGGTGAAATGAAAATCGGAGCAGGTGTGGTTGCAGCCCTGAAGTTCGGCGCAACCGACCTGGTTGACCCGCGGCCGTACACCGTGGGCCGGCTCTCGGAAACTTTTGAGATTTATCCGAATATCGGAACGGTTCTGCCGGCCATGGGCTACGGGGAGCAACAGTTAAGAGATATGGAAACAACCATCAACAAAACCGAATGCGATGCTGTGGTCATCGGCACCCCCATCGATCTGAGCCGCATTATCAAAATTGACAAGCCCCATACCAGGGTTTACTATAACCTCCAGGAAATCGGACGACCCGATCTGGCCGGTGTGCTTGATGATTTTGTCAAAAAGCACGAACTGGTCTGATCGTTTGTATAAATGATGAGGTATTAAAAATAATTAACTAGAGAAAAGAGAATTTCACAATGGCAAAGATAGTTAATTCATGGAATGAGTGGGATCCACTGAAACGGGTGATTATTGGAAGACCGGAGGGAACGAATGTTCCTGCTCCGGAGCCGGCCTGGTGGTATGACCTCCCAAAAGGCGGTTTTCCGCTGGGACAGTGGGGTCCGTTTCCCCAGGAAATGGTAGATGCCGCTAACGAGCAAATGGACTATTTTGTGGCGCAGATTGAGAAACGTGGCGCCATCGTCGAGCGGATCGATATTCACCCCTTCATGTTTAATAAAGCCTTTTCATCGCCCACGGAGGACTGGACACAACTAAATGCCCATGGTGTCAACAACGTCCGCGACGTCACCATGATTCACGGCAATTTTATTGTTGAGGCCACGACCGTCCGTCGGACCCGCATCTACGAGCGCTTCAACCTGCGGCCGATCTTTGAGCGCTACTTCAAAGAGGACCCCGAGGTCGTACATTTTGCAGCGCCCATGCCGATGCTGACCGATGAGTCCTATGTCAAGAACTACTACTATTTGTACGAAAATGTCTGGACGGATGAAGATAAGAAGAATCGGCTCCACAATTGGGAATTCCAACTGACGGAAAAAGAGCCCCTTTGGGATGCCGCCGACGCCATGCGTTTCGGCAAGGACATCTTCCACCAGGGTTCCTGCGTGACGAACAAGGGCGGCATGGACTGGCTCAAACGCATGTGTGCTGCCCTCGGCCTCCGGCTTCACCATGTGCTGTTTGACACCCCCATGGATCCCAAAAAGCCGGACAATTTCCATCCGTGGCACATCGACGTAAACTTTGTGCCGCTGAAGCCGGGACTGTGCATGTACAATCCGGACTGGGCGCCGCGTACGCCGGAGGTATGGGAGCTCTTCAAAAAGAACGATTGGGAACTGATTCCGGCGGCAAGGCCGACCCGAGTGCACAAAAACAAGGTCTACCTGACCGGTCTGTACGAGGGAAAATCATGGATATCCATGAATACCTTCTCCCAAGATCCGAAGACTGTTTACGTGGAGGCCGGTGAAACCGCCTATTGCGAGCAGCTGGATAAGCTTGGATTCGAGGTGGTTCCGATTCCTTACGAGAAAGTAATTCCGTTTGGCGGCGCTCTGCATTGCACCACGCTGGACGTCTATCGTGAGGGAGACTGCGAGGATTATTTCCCGAATCAGGTCGAGGGCTACTAAGAATATTTTTTTAACCCGCCGATCCGGTTCCAATCGTATCAAGCTTAAAAAGGATCTGACCTGTAAAATGGATCATCTCTCTGGCATCGCGTAAAAGCAAAAAACATTTTTGTGGAAAAAGGGGATTGATCCATTTATCGCTTTTAAACGCAAAGCCGCAATCTTAAGGCTGAGAGGCCCTATGTGGATGTGGAATAGCCTGAAAAAGAAAAATTTTTACGCTTGCTTTTTGTTTTGACATTTGACATCATTAATGATTAATTTGCCTTTCAATTTGTTAAGTTATCAACAAAGGAGGTAGTTATTATGTCAGGTATGGGTATTGGTCTTTTGGTTTTTATATCAATGTTTTGTGTGCTGGGGATCGGGATGTATTACCTGGTTCAGGGCAGCGGCAAGCGGTATATTATCGCGGGCAAAAGTCTCCCTTTTTTCCTGGTAGGATCCATGTTATTGGCACAATCCTTGGATGCGAATGCCACCATGGGCAACTCAACCGGGGTATTTACCGGTGGATTCTGGGCCGGATTTCAATTCCCCCTTGGCCTCGCCCTATGTCTTTTTGTGACAGGCGCGTTCTATGCGAAACCGCTAAACCGAATGAATCTGCTGACACTCCCTGATTTTTACTTTAGAAGATATAATTGGTTTGTAGAAATAATCGTTTCACTTTTAATGGCGTTTAGCTTTGCCATACTGGTTGCAGGTAACTTTGCCGGTTCTGCCTGGATCGTTTCCATCGTTTTCAACATTGATTATACTTGGGCACTTGTCCTAATTGCCCTTTTCATCTTCATATACACTGTAGCCGGGGGGCTTTATTCTTGTGCAGCTACCGACATCGTACAAATTTATCCGGCCATATTGGGTTTTGTAGGGGCTTTTATCTATTTGTTGGCTTATTATGGCTGGAGCAATTTCTCAGCAGCAATTCCGGCCAATTACACCGATTTGAGCGGTTTGACTTCGGTTTCAAATGGCGCGCTTTTAAATTGGGCGGGTATTCTGGCTCTTGGTCTGGGTGACGTGGTGGCCCTGGATTTCATGGAAAGGGTTTTTGCAGCAAAGTCTCCGGAAACGGCGCAAAAGAGCTGTTTCTATGGCGCCGCAGGGACACTGGTGGCCGGTATCGTCTGTTCTTTTATCGGATTGATGGGATTAACACTTTTTCCGGACATTGCCGATCCCAGAATGATTCTGCCGACGATCGCCCAGGAATCCGTACCATTTATCTTTGGATTATTTATTCTCGGTGGTATTATCGGTGCCGGTGCATCTACTGCAGACGGGGGAATATTGGGGGTATCTGCAGTACTGGGCAGGAATATACTTCAAAGAAACATTCTTCGGCCACTGGCACGGAGGAGAGAAGAGCTGCAGAGTCAAAATGACAAACCTTCCGAAGAAGCCAAGGTAATTTCCGACAGAAAGCTTCTGATCATCAGCCGGATCATGGCCATACCGGTGGTCGCCTTTGCAATCTTTCTGGCCATTGTAAAACCCGAGCCGGGAATGCTGCTGGTTTTGGCCTTTGACGTTGTATTTGCCGGTTGTCTCGTACCGCTGACCCTGGGTATATATTGGAAAAAGGCCAATACGCCCGGGGCACTGGTAGCAGTTGTTGTCGGTTCTATACTTCGATTGATTCTGTTCTATAAGATCCCCGAGAGTTTGGCCGGATTGGATACAATGATACCTCCGGTGGTCTCTTTGATTGTCATGGTCCCGGTCAGTCTAATGACACAAAAGACTTCTCCGCCAAAACATGAGGTGATCGACCAGATCCCTGATGACGCAGACGTGATAGCAGGCATAGCCTAACTGGCTGATTTGCTAACTGTATTCATCTGTGTATCACTTAGATAGCATGCAACAGTTCAGTCACAATATACGGCTGAACTGTTGCGACTATTTTTATACCTTGTAAAACCTCCGTTTTTTCATTGCACCTTCCATGACCTTGGAAGTATGCAATGCCTATTTCCGCCGCAAGGGCAGTTTATTTTAAATGCTCTTCCATGGCCATGGACAACTCAATCATCCGTTTAAGAAGTGCGCCGGTCTGCAGCCCTGGGAAATTGTGAAGAACAGGTCCTTTACAAAGTAGGCGGCTGATATACCAGAGCTTGCGGCTTTTTTTCTTTCCGGCATAGACAAAGCCTCTGTGACCATTGTTGATGACAATCACGTTTTTTCCCATTTCGAATCGTGAAAGCCACATTTCACCTGGCGCTCGGCGATACGTACATCCGGGAAGTCCTTTACGGGCCTCTCCGCCTTTGGACAAATGATTCACAAGTGAATCGGTGACGGTATCAAGACTCCATCCAAGGGAACCTCCCTCCATTGACCCACTGGAAAAAAGGCGCTCTAGTTTTTTTGAAACTTTTCGCTATGAATGGTCAAACCAGTCATATTCTTCTTTTGGGAGCCGCAAAAACGCCTCTTTGAGCGCGCGCCGGACCCTGCACAAAATCTGTGGCGGCTGGACCGCTCCTCTCTAGCCCTGCGCTGCTCTTCAATGATTTGTGGAAGGTGGTTTTTCAATCGGAACCATCACGGGGTCTCTGATTTAGGATAGAAGAAAAATCGTGCATAACAATAGGCAATGAACTCATAAACCACTGATCGTACACCACTGCTAGTTTTCCACCAATATTGTGGATCGTATTCATGGCTATCGGTCTTAAGAACCCCTATTTCTATCCTGTTGCCAAATGCTTTTTTGAATAATAACCGGCTTCTGCGAGCATGAGGCCCAAACGAGTAAATATTAAAAGCTTTCGAGGATAAACCAGATTTCAGTAACCAATTTTTCAGTGCCAACGCGGATGCATATGTTCTATCTTTTGTTACCCTTGGCGTTGGGACCACAGCAATTGATTCTTCGTTAAAACCCAATCGTTTTAAAGTCGCAGCTGCAAGTGCTGCATATGATTTGTATTTTGATATGCAAAAACCTACTTCTATTGGACCCCCAGTAGTAATAATAATTCGATAGTTTCGCTTCCTAAATTCTTCCCTTGCCTTTTCAAGAACGTAATCTGGGAGCCATCCTTCGACGACTAATATATCAGCACGAACTGCGTGGTCTACCGCTAAAAATGGATAAACCGAAGTCATTGTTAGAGCAATGATTATAACGGCTCCCACAAATAGGGCGATCCATCCACGAATTGTAAGAGCCCAGCACTCTTTTCGTTCAATTAACCGTAGGCCTGTCATTTATTTTTGTATAACATCCTCAAAATATTTAACT
>CEPS01022501.1_pt1 | contig 67381 bp, 70 predicted proteins | sample 530401 | NCBI WGS metagenome assembly CEPS01 (sample SAMEA2620035, study PRJEB7988) | marine metagenome | biome: marine biome (ENVO:00000447); feature: mesopelagic zone (ENVO:00000213) & marine oxygen minimum zone (ENVO:01000065); material: "saline water (ENVO:00002010), including plankton... | reverse complement strand
GTTACCGATCCCGCGGTGATCGAACAACTGGAAATCGAGACCCGTTATGCGGGGTATATCGACCGCCAGCGCGATGAGATTGCCCGCCAGCGCAGACACGAGGAGACAGTTATCCAGAAGGAAATGGATTACCGGCAGGTGCGGGGGCTTTCGAACGAGGTCCGCCAGATCTTCATAGAGCACCAGCCGGCGACCGTCGGCCAGGCGACACGGCTTTCCGGAGTGACACCCGCTGCGATCTCGCTGCTTCTGGTGCACCTGAAAAGGCAGCAGTTGCGCTCAGCAGCCTGAGTAATTCCATGGCGCAGGCCTCGCGCTCCTCCCTCTCGCGGCTTGCAGAAGGTGCGCGGCAGTTCGGTCTCGAATTAAGCCAGAGGTCCTGCGAGCGACTGCTTGATTATATGGCCCTGCTGCGCAAGTGGAACCAGGTGCATAACCTGACCACCGTCGATGAAGAATCGAAAATGCTGACCCATCACCTGCTGGACAGCCTCTCGATCGTGCCTTTTGCCACCGGGAACCGTTGTCTGGATGTCGGCTCCGGTGCCGGTTTCCCCGGCATGGTGCTGGCACTCACCCAGCCCCAGCAACAATGGATACTGGTCGAAAGCCGGGCCAAGAAAGCCAGTTTTCTTCGCGAGGCCAAAACCCGGTGCAAAGCGAAAAACGTCACAGTTATTGCCGGACGGGTTGAGGATTACCGGCCGCCGACAAATTTTGATACGCTAGCATCGCGCGCGGTTTCCACGCTGGCAGACCTGCTTAGAATGACCGGTCACCTGCATCACCCGCACCTGCGGCTGGTCGCGATGAAGGGCGCTTATCCCGAGGACGAACTGGCGGCGCTCACACCAGGCCAGCGGGCAATGGCCCGAGTCTTCCCGGTCGAGGTCCCAGGACTGTCCGCCCGCAGACATATCGTTGTTATGGCGAAAGCTTCGGAGAACAAAAGTTGACCAGGATCATCGCGGTCACCAACCAGAAGGGCGGTGTCGGCAAAACCACTACCGCCATCAATCTTGCCGCCGCGCTGGCGCATGAAGGCCTTCGGGTATTGCTGATCGACCTTGATCCGCAAGCCAACGCCACGGTGGGAAGCGGCATCGACCGCAACCACCTCCAGCACACCGTGTACCAGGTGTTGCTGGGTCAAAGTAGCGTCGGTGAAGCAGTCGTTGCCAGCGATTCGGGTTTTGACGTGCTGCCTGCCGAAGCCGGCCTCGCCGGAGCGCAGGCAGAGTTGCTCCAGGGCGATGACAGCGACAACCATAGGCTCAAACATGCACTCGCCACAGTTAAAAACTATGATCTGATGCTCATCGATTGCCCGCCGGCGTTGAATGTGTTGACCTTGAACGCGTTGGTAGCGGCGCAGTCGGTGCTGATTCCCATCCAGTGTGAATACTATGCGCTCGAGGGGCTGAGCGGTTTGGATGATACTATCCGCCGACTGCAGGGCAGCATTAACCCCGAACTGACCATTGAAGGACTGATCCGCACGATGTTCGACGGCCGCAATTCGCTGACCCATGAAGTCTCCGCCCAGCTTCGGCGCTATTATCCGAACCTGGTTTACAAAGCCGTGATTCCCCGTAATGTGCGCCTCGCCGAGGCACCGAGTTTCGGTAAGTCGGTCATTGACTATGACCCGCACTGTCAGGGCGCACTGGCCTATCGCCAGTTCGCCACGGAGATGCTTCAGAACATACGGCCACCGGTAGACCCTGTCACCGGCGACGCACTTTCAGGATTAGCGCGTGAGTCCTAAAGCGAGACTTGGGAAAGGGCTCGACGCGCTGCTCGGCAGCACGCCGTCGGTGACCCATGCGGCCCAGTCTGATCTGCGCCAGCTTCCAGTGAGCCAGATTCGAAAAGGCCGTTACCAGCCGCGCACCCGTATGGACGAGGAGTCGCTGCAGGATCTGGCCGCCTCGATCTCGGCACAGGGCATTGTCCAGCCGTTACTGGTGCGCGAAACCGCGGGTGGCGGCTATGAACTGATCGCGGGTGAGCGCCGCTGGCGTGCGGCGCAGTTGGCCGGTCTGACGGAGGTGCCGGCAGTGGTCCGGCGTGTTCCCGACGAAGCGGCTCTGGCGGTAGGTCTCATCGAAAATATCCAGCGCGAAAACCTCAACCCCATCGAGGAGGCGGCTGGCCTTAAGCGTCTGCTCGATGAGTTTGGGCTGACCCACCAGCAGGCTGCCGAAGCGGTCGGCCGCTCGCGGGTTGCCATCAGCAATCTGCTCAGGCTGCTGAAGCTGGACCCGGGCGTGCGGGAACACCTCGAATCGGGTCATATCGAAGCCGGCCACGCGCGCGCCTTGTTGGGTCTCGCCAAAGATCAACAGGGGATAGCGGCACAAGCGGTGATGCGCCGCCGCCTTTCGGTTCGCCAGACCGAAGAACTGGTCCGGAGGATGCTCAAGCCACCGGAAAAAGGTGGTGGGAAGAAATCCAAGAAAGGGCGAAACCGCGATATCGAGCGTCTTGAAGAAACGCTCTCGGAAAAACTCGCCGCGCCGGTGCAGCTGGAGTCGCGCGACGGCAAATCGGGCCGTCTGGTGATCGTCTACAGCTCGCTCGATGAACTCGACGGCATCATCGAGCGCCTGGGCTGAACGCCAGCAATTACGCCCGGCGTATCGCCATCTTTTGCCCGGCCTGATCGGGAAACGGCAGCGCCTTGTGCGCCGCCATCATCTGGTCAATAACATTGCTGACCTCCAGCGGGAAAGGCGAAGAGCGGCGGCTTTCGAGGCTGACGTGGATCATCATCTGTTCGCTGGTTGCGGCGAGATAACCCTCCTCGGCATGGAACATGCGCAGGAAATAGTGGACCCGCTTACTGTCGGCATCGAGTAACTGACAGGTGAGGCGGATCGGTTCACCCAGGTGCAGTTCCTGCAGGTAGTTGATGTGCATCTCGAGAGTGAATGTCGATGACCTTTCGGTCTCAAGATATTCGGGTGTGATACCCATCTGGTCCATGAACTCATCCACCCCACGGTCAAATGCCAATACGTAGTAAGCGACATTCATGTGGCCGTTGTAGTCGATCCATTCTGGCAGCACGCTTTGCCGCCCGACTTCCAGTTCTGCCTCAGTGAAGCCTTCGCTCATGAGGGATTCTGCCGCGCGCGGATATTCCGGATGGCCCGCGCAATGCCGCTGTCAACATAGGCGCCGTAAAAGTCCGGAATGCTGGCGCCGACCAGCGGCCGGCTGAGTTCCAGTCCCGCATCGTCCAGAAATTCAAGTGTCGGCACGATCATGATGCCGCGATTTTTCGAAAAGCCATGGTGGTCTGTGGTATCGCCTTCAAATCCCACCACCGGGATATTGCTGTCGACCCGCACCTCCCGCAGCAGCACACGCTTCCGGTGCGCAGGATCTCTGGCGATGTGGTTAAAGACGTCGGTTTTCACCTCGTCACAGTAATGACAATACCCGGCGGTATAGATAAGCAGGATCGGCAGATTTTCTTTGCGCGCCTGGGTTCCATCCTGTTGCAGATCGCGCGCTGGGTCGATCGTGCCGGCCTGCGCCAGCGCGGCATATAAACCCAGCAACGCGACCGCGGCGTGCAACAGCGACGAAAACCTCATCACCGAATTATATCCCGGCGACGAACGGACACCGGTGCCGGGGAAGCCGGCGAGTCCGTCAGGAATCGGCCATCAGCTGGCGAATACCCGGATACTGACTGCGTGCGATACAGTACTTCGCCGTACCCGCCCGCCAGGGCTCACCGGTCTGCAGCAGGTCCACCAGGAGGGGCAGGTCCGACACCGTGGCGCTGCCGACGACATCGATTCCGCGCTCGAATATAGGGTCGGGCAGGCAGGAGGCGGTCGGCCCGACCAGCGCTATTTGAGAAGCCGGGTTACAGTGGCTGAGCACGTCGTCTAGGGTATCGTTCATCAAGGTGGAGCCGGTGATCAATACCCGGTCGCAATCCTGTATCCGGCGGGTCTCTTCCGTGACCAGAAACCGGCCCGGCCAATCCTGGAATTGTGGGTCTTTTTCGATGATCGTCAGCGACGCCGGGTGATCCGCCAGGGCTGCCACCAACGGTGGGAAAAAACCGACCATTCCCACATGTTGCGCCCCCGCGAGATCGAGGTGTCCCATCGGATCGCCGGTACGGTCGAGGCGAAAGCCTGATACGCTGAGCAGATGCTGGCTCAGCGCATTGAGCACGCCCAGACCGACTGCCTTGGCCAGTGGATCACTCTCGAGACAGTTTCTGACCAGATCCAGAGGCGCAGCGCCAGTAAACTGATGAGGATCACACGCGGCCAGTTGCGACAGGGTATTATCGAGACCGGCGTAGAAAAAACCGCAACTATCGTCATCGAGGACAATTACGCCGAATTTCTTGGGCCGCTCCGGAGGGCGTGCGGGTGGCGGTTTGTACATAGCAGCAACAGGCGGAAGTTCCCGTCCGTTGCCTATCGCCAAAATGAGATCCACCAGATCAGAAAGTACGGTCATGAGCGCTGAGGATACCCGGTTCAGCATGTCGCAGGAGCATCGAGTCTATAGCAAGTTTCGTCCGCCGGACCTTGCCGATATCGCCAATATGCGCCCGGGCGTGTCCCGGGACCGCATCCTTGAGGCGTGGATGGTGACCCGTCTGTCAAGCCGACAGGCCTTATATCGCCCCGACAACAGCCGCCTGTACTTTTGCGATTCCGCAAGCGGTGAGACCAGTGACATCGTCGCGAAAACGCTTTCTTCGCTGAAATCGCCAAGGCCGCTGGAGCCTGTGCGGATCGATGCTTTGGGCGCGCTTTTCGTAGGAACCAAAGTGCTTGTGAAGCGCGAAGAGTTTTCCGTAGTGAGCACAGCGCTTCGACTCAGCGGTATTACAGTAGACAGCCTCGACCACCTGTAGGCTATTGTTTCAGGCACTGCCCGGATAACCGCACTGGCGCCAGGCTTCGAATAGCGCCACCGCAACGGCGTTGGAAAGATTGAGACTGCGGCGGGTGGTGCACATCGGCAGTGTGACCCGCTGCCCAGCGGGTACGAGGTGCCTGACGTTCTCTGGTAAACCACGGGTCTCGGGGCCAAAGACCAGCGCGTCGCCGCATTGGAATCGGCAGTCACTGTGTACCCGGGAGTGCTTGGTAGAGAACATGAACGCCCGGACAGGGGTCGTCTCTTCAAAAAATGCATCGATACTGGTGTGGCTGTGAATCGTGACCGCATCGGCATAGTCGAGTCCGGCGCGGCGAAGTTCTCGGTCGCTGATCGAAAAACCCAGCGGTTCTATCAGGTGCAGTTCAGAACCGGTGTTGGCGCACAGCCGGATGATGTTGCCGGTATTAGGCGGAATTTCCGGCTGGTACAGCACCACACGGAACATCGGTTTTTCTGCTCAGGCCGGTTTTAAAACCACCAGCAGTACGGCACCGATCAGAATCAAAACGGGAAACTCGTTGAACCAGCGATAAAACACGTGCCCATGTCTGTTGGTTCCCTGGGCAAACTGCCTGACCATCTGTCCACACCACAGGTGATACAGCACAAGCACAGCCACCAGGGCAATCTTGCCCACCAGCCAGAGGTTATGGCTGCCGATGCCGTAACCGAGCCACAGCCAGAGGCCGGACCCGATCGTCAAAACACCACCGGGCGTCGTAATGCCGAAGTACAGCTTGCGTTCCATGATCTTGAACTGGTCCCGGGTTGCACGGTCCTCGCTCATGGCGTGGTAGACAAAAAGCCTCGGAAGATAGAACAGGCCCGCGAACCAGGTGACCATAAAAATGATGTGCAGGGCTTTGATCCAGAGCATGGGCGATGAATCCAGAAACCAGATGAGGCCAGCAGCCCCGGCAGCGGTTGTCGGGTCTTCGCGTGGCAGCGGGGCTTTATCAGGCCATCATATCACGCGTCAGCGGTTCTTCCTCCCGGCTGAGAAAACGTTGCAGCAGGTCGTCCAGAAAGCGCCAGCCGAGCGGCGTCGTGCTTACCTGCCCGCGATCTGCCCGCATAAGACCGTCGGCGACCGCCTTTTCGACCAGCGGTTGCTGTCGCGACCAGTCAAGCCCGGTTCTTTGCTCGAAGAGCCGGTAATCAAAGCCCATCTTGAGTCGAAGTGCATTCAGCATGAACTCAAACAGCAGTTCACCCGGCTGTAACGGCGGGCCCGGGTCCGGCGTACAGCCCGTGGCCATGATGCGCAAGTATTCGTGCGGGTGACGGGGACGGCGCCATCGGTAGACCGCACCGCCAAATGAAAGTTTGCTGTGCGCGCCGGCTCCGATCCCGATGTAGTCACCGAACTCCCAGTAGTTGAGGTTGTGGCGGCAGCGGTACTCAGGACGGGCGAAGGCGGACACTTCGTAGTGTTCAAATCCGGACCTGCCCGCAAGGTCGTGAACCGCACACCGTATCGCCGACAGCACCTCCTCATCGGGCAGCAAGGGCGGATCCGCAGCAAAGGCAGTATTGGGTTCGATCGTCAACTGATAAAGGGAGAGATGCGTTGGTGCCCAGGTGAGCGCTTCGTGTAGGTCGGACAGGGCATCCGCTTGGTTCTGTCCCGGTAAACCGTGCATCAGGTCAATATTGAAGTTGTCAAAACCCGCATCCCGGATGGCGCGACAGGCCTGTCTGGCATCGTGCCCGTCGTGGATGCGGCCCAATGCATTAAGGCTTTGGTCCTTGAAACTCTGGACGCCGAGTGAAAGACGGTTCACCCCGCAGTCGCGGTAGGCCTGAAACCGCCTGACTTCGGCAGACCCCGGGTTTGCCTCGATCGTGATCTCCGGGTTGGTCTGCAGCCACCGGCCTTTATCGAGATGGTTCAGGATACGCTCGATCTGGTGGCTATCAAAGAGGCTGGGCGTACCGCCGCCGAAAAAGACCGAACTATAACGGCGGTCCGGGTGCATCCCGCCAACGGATTCAAGATCGGCCAGCAGCGCGTCGACATAATCCGATGCCGGCAGATCGCCTTTTAAGGGATGCGAGTTGAAATCACAGTAGGGGCACTTGCGCTGGCACCAGGGCAGGTGAACATACAGTGTCAGAGGGGGTTCGATAACAGTACTCAGCCAGGTTGGCAGCAGTTTCGCGGCGCACCGCTGCGATAGCTTTGGATCAGGCTCGCAATCTCATCGGCGAGCCGCTGCCGTGACTGGATAGACCCCCACGCATTGTGCGGGCTGACCAGCAGGTTCGGGATATCCGGTGCCAGCAGGGGATGGGATGCGTCAGGTGGCTCCTCGGTGAGAACGTCGACTCCAGCCCCGCCGATCTCCCCCTGGCGTAACGCTGCCGCCAGGTCGTTTTCGTTGACGATCCCGCCACGGGCCGTGTTGATCAGGATGGCGTCGGATTTCATCTGCTGCAGTTGTGCGCTCCCGATCAGGTTGCGGGTTGCATCTGTCAGCGGACAGTGCAATGAGATCACGTCGGATTTTTCCAGCAGCGTGTCCAGCGGGACCCGGCCATCAGGCACCTCCTGGCTGCCGGGTCTGGCACAGACCAGGACCTGCATCTGGAAACCTTCGGCAATGCGTGCGACGCGCCGGCCAAGGTTGCCGAGGCCGATGATGCCGAGCGTCTGTCCGGCGAGTTCGCGAATCGGATAGTCCAGCAAGCAGAACACCTCGCTTTGCTGCCAGCGGCCTTGCCGTACCGCCTGTGTGTAATCGCCAAGACGGGTCGCCAGCGCGAGTACCAGCGAGAACACGTGCTGGCTGACGGCGGCAGAAGCGTAGTCACGGACATTGCATACCGTGACCCCCCGGCGAGCCGCTGCGGCAAGGTCGACATTGTTGATGCCGGTGGCAGCGACCACGATCAGTTGCAGTGCGGCGGTCGCTATTACCGCGGCATCGATGGCCACTTTGTTGGTGACGATCACCTCACATCCATCTATCCGCTTGAGCACCTCACCCGGCCGGGTCGAGCGGTGGCGGGCCCAGTGGTCCAGACAGGTATCCAGAGCCGCGGTGTCGAGATCGCCACGGTCAAAGCTGTCGGAATCAAGGATGACGCCGCGCATAAGGATTATCTCGGCTCACCGGCATAGCGCATCTGCGCCAGTTGCCGGCGCTCTTTCTTGTCGGGCCTGCCTTTCGATTTCCTGACGGGCTGGGGCTGCAGGCGCAGTTGCCGACGCAGCGCTTCGCGCCGCTGGATGCTCATCGGGTCTTCTACGTAAGCCTTCGCCGCGAGCTGCGGTGCAACCCGCTTGTTGATCAGATTGCAGACGGTCACTGCACAGACAAAAGTCTTGCGACGGATGCGCAGAACATCCCCCTGGCGGACAGATTTTGCCGGGCGGGTTCGCCGGTCGTTGAGCAGCACGTGTCCGGCACGGATTGCCTCGACGGCAGCGGCGCGGGTTTTGAAAAAACGTGCTGCCCAGAGCCACCGGTCAAGACGTACACCGTTGTCGTGTTCGGTATCAAGCATCATCAGGACCTGTCATGGGGCGTGGTTTGTGCCGGACCGGAAACGCGAAATGATAAAATCGCGGTTCTCCCATTGCAGGTAGTCATTTGTGAAGTGTATCGCGCGCGCCTTGCTGATCGCCGGATTATTGGCGGTCACCCCAGTACAGGCCCTGGGACCGGTTGATGGCGAAGCAGGTGTTCTGACCTGGGTCGTTGATGACTATCAGGACACTTCAGTCAACTCACCGCTGACCGGGGGTTACGGCGAACTGTGGTTAGGCGAGCGCTGGGGGCTGCGGGCGGCACTGTACCGGGTAAGCGAAGACAGCGTGAGCATGGCACCGGATGAGCAGACCCTCGTGGACTTCAAGTACCGTGTCGTGAGCGCAACCGATAACACATTCCTGGCGGTGGGGCTCGGCTGGGAACAGGATCGCTTCGGCGCCGAGGGCGATACGTCGGGGGCCCGGATCATGGCGGAGGGCCGGTTGGGTGTCTTGGGTTTTCTGCGTTTGTACGCCGAGGCTGGCTGGGCACCGTCCCTGGGTGACGTGGGGTCGCGCAGGGACCTGTCTTCGATTTCGGTTGAGACGGGGCTCGTGCTGGATCCCTTGCCCTTTGTGGACCTTCGCCTGGGCTGGCGGTACCAGATCACCGACTATACCGGGGCGATCACCGGATCGGGAGTGAACGAGGGCAGTTACGGCGTTCTGCTCGGCGGCGGTATTCATTGGTGATTCCGGTTGGCGAGATCCTGGATAGCCTTCAGGATCATCGACCCCAACTGGTCAGGCAATCCAGCCCGCACCGGGCAGAAGTGGCGCTGGTGCTTGATGCCAGCGCGACAGATCATGACCCCAATATCATCTTCATCCAGCGATCTACGTCCTCTGATGATCCGTGGTCAGGGCAGATGGCTTTCCCCGGTGGCCGGCGTGAGGACAGCGATGTCGAAGTGGGTGACGCGGCCTGCCGCGAAACCCATGAGGAGATCGGGCTCGAACTTCGCCGCGAACATCTGGCTGGACATCTTGGGGATTTACGGGGCCGCCATGGCGGGCGGTCTGCTGATCTCGTAATCTCCTGTTTCGTCTATGTTGTTGATGAGATTCCCGCGCTCAAACCTAACCACGAGGTTTCCGAGATCGTACCGATACCGTTGTCCCGGCTTCTGGACCCGCGCCTGCGAACGTCGGTGCAATACGAGGCCGCAGGGAACATGCAGTTTCCCGGTATATTTCTGGATCAGGACGACAAACGGGTGGTCTGGGGTTTGACCTACCGGTTTTTGAGGCAGTTCTTCTCACTGCTGGGCCATCCACTGCCGCCTGGCTGATCAGGGATGCCCGATAACCGTATGCCGAATCCAGCTACACAACAGCAGAGGAAAATCGATGGCAAGAGCCGATAATCGACGCCCGGATGAGTTGCGGCCAGTGCGCTTCTCGCGGTCTTTCAACCGTCACGCCGAGGGCTCGGTGCTGGTGGAGTTTGGAGACACCCGGGTGCTGTGCATGGCGAGCGTTGAGGAGCGGGTGCCGCGGTTTCTTAAGGGCAGCCAGCAGGGGTGGATAACGGCGGAATACGGGATGCTTCCCCGGGCGACCGGTGAGCGAATGGCGCGCGAGGCGGCCCGGGGAAAGCAGGGAGGACGCACCCTGGAGATCCAGAGACTGATCGGCCGCTCGCTGCGCGCCGCTTTGGACCTTAAAGGACTCGGGGAGCGGACGATTACGCTTGACTGTGATGTGCTCCAGGCGGATGGCGGCACGCGCACGGCGTCGATTACCGGCGCGTGGGTGGCCCTTGCCGATGCCCTGGACCGTCTCTGTCAGGACGGCTTGCTGGACGCTCCGTTGCCGCTAAGCCAGATCGCCTCGGTCTCAGTGGGGCTCAAGCAGGGCGAGGTCCTTCTGGATCTGGATTATGCCGAGGACAGCAGCGCGGATACCGACATGAATTTTGTGATGAATGATCAGAACTGTTTCATCGAGATTCAGGGAACCGCGGAACAGACCCCGTTTAACGAGGCCGAGATGCAGAGCATGACAGCCGCCGCCGTGAAGGGAATTCAGGAACTGATGCGGCTGCAGCGCCTCGCCCGTGAGACACCGCCACAGTGACGCGGGAGCTGGTGCTGGCCTCGGATAACCAGGAAAAGCTCAAAGAGTTGACCGCCCTGCTGTCGGACAGCGGCTTCTCGGTGGTCGGTCAGGGCACCCTGGGTGTCACCCCTGCCGAGGAGACGGGCAAGACCTTTGTCGAGAACGCCATCCTGAAGGCGCGCAATGCCTCACTGCAGACCGGTCACCCGGCCATTGCTGACGATTCAGGACTTGAAGTGGATGCGCTGAACGGCGCCCCCGGGGTGACTTCGGCGCGCTTTGCCGGAGACCACGCCAGCGACTCGGACAACGTGACCAAACTGCTGTCCCGGCTTGAAGATATTCCATGGGAAGATCGCAATGCCCGATTCCGCTGCTTGATGGTATATCTCAGGCAGGCGGATGATCCCGCACCGCTGATCTGCGAAGGAACATGGTCGGGGGTGGTGACCAAGGTACCGAGCGGCGAGAACGGCTTCGGCTATGACCCGATTTTCTGGGTGCCGGATGAGTACTGCACCGCTGCAGAACTCGACAGCGAGCGCAAGAATGGGTTGAGCCACAGGGCCCGCGCGCTACGGGTGCTGGTTGACCGGCTGAAGGGAAGAGAAGGTGATCCCTAGGCTATGATGGGTCCAGGTCCGCGGCCCGAAGTTCCACGGTTGCCTGCCTTTCGGAGATCTCCACATCTTTAAGGCCCGGCACGGACAGGGCGTTTTTCCCAATGAGCATTAATCCGCAAAGCGCAAACAGCACCTTTCGCCAGAGCAGGTTAACCGACAGCAGCGCATAACCGAGTACAAACAAGCCGAGCCCGATGAGCAAGAGCGCCCCCGCAAGGAGTTTGTAATCGGTGTACTGGAGTTGCACATCACTGGATCCGGCAGAAACCGGGATGACCATAAATGCATAATTGCCGGCGCTGATCCCAGCCTCGGCACCGTTTATGCGCGCGCGCCAGTTCCCATGATGGTTCGCTGCTATGAAGATGAGGGTGGGCTCGTCAGTAGTGGCCCGAAACTCGATCCTGCCCTGGTATACCTTCAAATCTGAAATCGCACAGTTTCCGGTCAATTTATCCGCCTCAACCAGAGGTGCGGCAACGAGGATTGGCCGGTCATAGTCTGCAGCAACTTCCGACAGTTTCCCCGGAATCGCGTCTCGCTCGGGCACCACCAGTTGGTCACTGCCGCAGTAAACACGGTCCAGCGGGTCCGTAATCTCATAAAGGGCGTTGGCCTCGTTGGCGAAGACCTTCCGAACCCGATCGCTGGAGAAAGGAACATCGGTAACGATAAACCGGGTATTCAGCAGTCGAAGGATCCGGGGTTGGTGATTCATCAGGAACACGATACCGTTCGCGGTAATCGCGACATCTTTGTAGGCCTCCTGGAGGAACTTGACATACTGGTTTCGCACCGTGGTGGCATAACCTCCCACCGTGGCCAATTTGTAATAGCTGAGGATATTGTGATGGTAGGAGGTGTTGCTCATGACCAGGGCTGTACGGAAGTTTCCCGGCGCCTTCTGAATGGCGGCAATGACCGAATTCGCCGGGAAATGGTCTTTCGCATCAAGTCGCGTGTTGAACCCATACATAGCGGGGAACAACTCATACAGCGTAAACAAAACCGCGATAATCCCCACCAGGTTTGCGAAGTTTTTCCGTATGAGCAGGTGGCCGGCGAGGATGAAGATCGCGAGGATCACCAGCGGTGGAATAAAGAACCACAGGTTGACAATCGCATCGTACTGAAGCTTAGCGAAGCCGATCCATGTCACAAGGAGCGCTCCCGGCACAATGGCCCAGACCAGATCGTATGTTTTTCTATCTTCGAGAAAATACCTGAGGCCAAGGCCGCTCAGCACAATGCAGGTGAAAATGATGAGCGTTACGAATCGGCTGAACTGGCCGGCGCCCCCAGCAGGAATCAGGTTGACCAGCCCAACAATCAGGGGGTTGCCGTTAAACAGGGCAAACACAAAAAACAGCGTTATGCTCAGAGCCCACACCAGCCGGCAATGGCGCCGAAGCCCGCCACAGATACCGTAAAGCGTCAGGTAGAGAACGATGAGGCCGAAAAAGGCCGCGAATTCAACGACATTGGTGTTGTAGATCACCTTAAGACCCGGCGCCCCGAGGCCCTGCCCCAGATAGTGCGGGAACATAAATCTCACAATGTCCAGGGGTCGGGGCAGTCCGTCTACCGGCAGGGTCAACAGGGACTGCAACAGGGGCGCGCTCCCCAGACCGTGGTAACGGAATGGTTGTGCGCCGCGCAGCCCGTCAGCGATCTCCGCCATCTGCGCCATCACGTCGGGCACGAGCAGCACTGCGGCACCGAGGTAAAGCGCGTGGGTGGTTGTCCACAGCCGCCACTTTGCCCCAACCCTTTCCTTTGCCAGCCAAAGATAAACGGTGTTGAAAAAACCGAAAAAGATAAAACTGTACAGCGCGATCTGGGTGTAGCCGCTGCTGTAGAAAAATATGACACTTAGGATCAGGGCAAGAGACGACGGCCAATCGGGGCCGTCCCGGATCAGTTTGAGGTTGAACAGGAAGATCAACGGGATCCATAACTGGGTTGCAAGATGCTGGGGAAAAAGCAGCCATACCAATTGATGGGTGTTGTAGGTCCAGGCGATACCCGCGAGCGCAGCGACGATGGGCTGACAGCCGAGATGGACCATGAGTGCGTACATGAAGATTCCCGCCAGAACCAGCCGAAACCATGTGCTCCAGTCCAGGGCATCAGGCACGTCCATAAATAACTGAAAAAAACTGGTGATGAAGGACCCGGTACCCTGCCCGGTTGAGGGTTGGCCAGTGAGGACATGCGGCAAATAATCCGTGTTGCTGCCTTCACGCAAGTTGTCCCAGAAGATTCTTCTGTAAGGATAGTGTGCCGTGGGAGAGTCCGCGAGTATTCCTTTGTTGACGCCGTGCGGACCCCGTTCAGCCTCCCAGGCGGGCTTGTTCAGAATGAAATCAAATGCGCTGAGGTGTTTATCCTGAAACAGCACATCGTGGAGATATCCGCCCGCGAGCAGGACGAAAAAGCCGGCGTAAAAAGCGTGCAGCCACTTGGAAGAGAAGCCAGACCGCGTATCGTTCATCATTCAAATAAAGATTTGCGGAATCTTTTTCCGCTGTTCTTTACCCGCTGCTTTGCTAAAGCGATTCGAACGATATTGGGTCGGTCGCGGTTTTCGGGCACTGAGTTGTCGGGTCTGGGAACACAGGCGGCAGGAACAGTCGAGCCCAGTATAACGGACTTGCCGCTTGTCATTGCCACGCCGGAAAAGGGTTCCGGCCATGCGCCCATGCCAGGGCCGGCAGCCGAAGACGTCTTGATGGGCGGGTCTCAACCTGCCAACCGAAATGATCGGGGTTGTCCAAAACCGGCCGCTAGGCAGGCGGTATCTGGAGTTTGCAGAAAGTCCGTGGCTCAATCCGGCGCTGGCTGGATGAGCGGGTGGCATCATTCACTCAGAGCATCGGTAACAGGACTGGTAACATCGGTGCTGTGAAGATTTGGGAGTAGCACAATGAAAGAACTGGTTCTGGTACGCCACGGCCAAAGCACCTGGAACCTGGAGAACCGTTTCACCGGCTGGGTCGATGTGGACCTATCTGAAAGGGGTCTGCGCGAAGCACGCGATGCCGGCCAGACATTGCTGGCAAAGGGTTACCGGTTTGATCTCGCCATGACCTCGCTGCTCAAGCGATCGATCAGAACGCTGTGGCTGATCCTTGAGGAGATGGACCAGATGTATCTTCCGGTAAAGACGGACTGGCGGTTGAACGAACGGCATTATGGTGCGCTGCAGGGTCTGGACAAGAAAGAAACCGCGCTCCGGCATGGCGATGAGCAGGTGCTCAAGTGGCGCCGCGGTTATGCCATTCGTCCCCCGGCCCTTGAGGCAGGTGACCCGCAGCATCCGGCCCACGATCCGAAATATGCAGGCATTGCGGGACTGCCGGACACCGAGTCCCTGGCAGACACCCTGGAGAGGGTGACCAACTGGTGGGATGAGCAGCTGGTGCCGGAACTTGAGGCCGGCCGCAAGGTGCTGGTCGTGGCGCACGGCAACAGTCTGCGGGCGATGGTGAAATTTCTCCAGGGCATGAGCGAGGATGAGATCATGCAGTACAACATCCCCACCGGCATCCCCCTGGTCTACCGGCTGGACGATGCGTTACAGGTTGTTGATCACGAATATCTGGCTGACGAAGCCGCCCTCAGCGCCGCTGTCAGTGAAGTCAGGAACCAGGCCTCGTCGGAGCCGCAGGCTTGAGCGTCGAACCGGCTAGTCGCGCCGAAGGCGTTCCGAGAGCGCGATGGGGCTGGGATAACGCAGCACGACAAACGCCGACGACAGCACGAAGGTGATCAGTGTCGCCAGCTGGACGAGGTTGGCGGCCTCCTGGCTCATGGCTTGCGCCTGAAGCGCGACTGCAACCAGCAGTAAGGAAAACTCGCTCATCTGGCCGAGCCTGACACCGGCCTCACCGGCCAGGACATTGCTCTCGCCGAACTTCTTGAGGAGCGCACGGTAGGTCACGGGTTTGATCAGGAGCACCCCCAGGGCCAGGGCCAGTGCACCTGGCCAGATCACAGCAGCGCCTGCAACATCGAAACCCGCGCCGAGCGCAAAAAAGAACATCACCAGGAAAAAGTCGCGCAACGGCCGAAGACTTTCAGCGATAAACAGCGCGATCGGGCTGTTCGCCAGCGTGATGCCGCCGATAAAAGCTCCGATCTCATAGGAGAGGCTGAGGCTCTGGGCCAACTGCGCAAAGCCCAGGCACCAGCCCAGCGACAGCAGGAAAACATACTCGCTAACTTTGTCAAAACGCCGAAAAAGCGGGCGCAGCACCAGCCGCTCTGCCAGCAGTCCCCCGACGAAGAGTATCGGGAGCCCGGCAAACTCCAGTCCAACCCGAAGCCAGGGTATCGATCCCACCGCCAGGGTGTCGAGCAGCAGCAGTGCGCCGACAGCGAGCAGGTCCTGCAGCAGGAGAATGCTGATGATGACCTCCCCGGTATGGCGGTGGTGCAGTACCGTCGTCGGCAGCAGTTTCAGCCCGATAATCGTGCTGGAAAGCGTGCTGGCCATGCCAACCAGCAGGCAGTCGATTCGGGAAAGCCCCGCAGCCGCTGCCACTGCATAACCCAGAAGCGCAAAAATCACCGAACTGATCAGGGTGACCCCTACCGCCTCGCGCATCTGGCCGAGGAGTTTGCGCGGTGAAAGGTCGAGCCCAAGCAGGAACAGCAGAAAGATGATGCCGATATGGGCAAGATCGGCAATCAGGTATGGATCGGTGACAAGCCCCGCAACGGACGGCCCGGCGAGAACGCCGAGCACGATATAAGCGACCAGCAGCGACTGACGGGCGAAAAGGGCGACCGTCGCCAGCACCGCCGCCCCGGTGAAAATCAGGAATACGGAAAATAAAACAGACTCACCGATCACAGCGTGTACCGTGCGCCCTTTGGTGCGGAGTCAGGTTGGAAAATAATCCGGCTCGCGCCCTGCTTTCCACTTGATGTTGCAACCGATACTCGGTATCTGCTCGCCGGAAATGGCGTTGCCGGCAAGCACCGCATCAGCGGCGTTTCGAAGATCGATTCCGGTAACCGGTTCACTGTTCTTGGGGCGGGAGGCATCGAACTGGCCCCGGTATGCGAGTTGGCGGTGCTCATCGAAGAGGAAAAAATCCGGCGTGCAGGCGGCGCGGTAGGCTTTGGCAACGGCCTGGTCTTCATCGTAAAGGTAGGGAAAGCCAAAACCATGCCGGGCCGCTTCTTCGGCCATTTTTTCCGGCGCATCATCGGGGTGGGTATCGGCGTCGTTGGCGCTGATCGCGATCGTTGTGAGCCCGCGCGGCGCGTATTCCTGAGCAAAGGCATTAAACGCATCGCGGATATGAATCACGTAAGGACAGTGGTTGCAGATGAAAGCGACCAGCAGCGCTTTGCTGTCGGCGTAGTCTGACAGCGAAACGGTTGCCCCCCCTGATCTTGGGTGGGTATTGGGCAGGGTGAAGGCCGGAGCCTTGGACCCCAGTACCTGCATGGTGGAGGCAGTGCTGACCATAATGCTCGATCAAAGCGTGAGGCGGATCAAAATTGTAGCATGTGAGGGGTGCCGCGCAGCGCTGCCGGCCTTCCGCGAGAAGCAATTACCGCTAGAATATTCCCAACATTTTCCGGCGGTGCTTTCAGTTTGGCTACCAGCGACAAGACTCTTACGCATCTTAACGATCAGGGCGAGGCTCGAATGGTGGATGTCGGCGGTAAAGAGATTACTGACCGACGCGCGGTCGCGCACGGGCGTATCGAGATGCAGCCGACGACGCTCGATCTCATTGCCAAGGGCGGCCACGTCAAGGGCGACGTTCTGGCGGTGGCACGGATTGCAGCGATCATGGCCGCGAAGCGAACCGCTCAGACCATTCCGCTGTGTCACCCGCTCTTTTTGACGCGGGTAGAAGTGGACTTCGAAATCAACAGCGATCAACGATGCGTCTTGTGCACCGTGGTTACCGAGACACGCGAGCGGACCGGTGTGGAGATGGAGGCGCTGACCGCCGTGAATGCCGGGCTGTTAACGATTTACGACATGTGCAAAGCGGTCGATCGCGGCATGACGATTACCGATATCCAGTTACTGGAGAAATCCGGCGGGCGATCGGGAGACTGGAAACGGCAGACATGAGCACCCCCGAACCCGTTTCCCGCCAGCCAAGCTGCGATGATGAATACGATCCAGCGCTGCTGCCTGTTGACACGGCGCTGGAGCGGATTTCACAGGCAGTCACACCAATCAGTGACGTGGAAGTGGTGGCGCTGCGCGAAGCGCTCGACCGGGTGCTGGGTGCCGATGTCCAGTCCCCCATTGCCGTGCCCAACCATACCAACTCGGCGATGGACGGCTATGCGCTGCGCTTCGCCGACCTGAGCGCATCACCGCTGCAGGTTGTCGGCACCGCCTGGGCAGGAAAGGCCTTCGCGGGTGCAGTGAACGCGGGCGAGTGTGTGCGCATTATGACGGGCGCGGTAATGCCCGAAGGCGCTGACACCGTGGTGATGCAGGAGCACGTCGAGCGGCGCGGTGACGAGATTCGCGTCGCCGATGGGCAGCGCCAAGGTCAGCACATTCGTTACGCAGGAGAGGATCTTGCTGAGGGCGCAACGGCCCTGTATTCGGGCCGGCGGCTGCTGGCCGCGGACATCGGTATGGTGGCCTCGCTGGGAGTGGGCGAACTGCCTGTCCTGCGCCGCCCGCGGGTAGCGTTTTTTTCCAACGGCGACGAACTGCGCTCGATCGGCCAGCCCCTGGAGTTGGGGGATGTTTACGATTCCAACCGTTACACGCTGTACGGCATGCTGAGCCGTGCCGGTACGGTCTTCAATGATCTTGGCGTGGTGTCGGATGACCGCGACCAGATCAAGAACACTTTTTTGCGGGCGGCCGATATCGCCGATGTGGTGATCACCTCGGCCGGCGCGTCGGTCGGTGATGCGGATTACGTCAAAGATGTGCTGGACGAGATCAGCCAGGTCAGTTTCTGGAAGATCGCGATGAAGCCGGGCCGGCCCCTGTCCTTCGGGCGGATCGGCGAGAGCCTCTTTTTCGGCCTGCCGGGCAACCCGGTCTCGGTCATGGTGACCTTTTATCAGTTTGTCCTGCCCGCACTCAGGCGCCTGTCCGGCGAGACGACGTGGCAGCCGCTGCGCCTTCAGGCACGTGCTCTGGATCGCCTGAAAAAACGCCCCGGGCGGACCGAGTTTCAGCGCGGGTTGCTGTCGCAGGACGAAACCGGCGCGCTGGTGGTGTCGACGACCGGCGAGCAGGGCTCAGGTATCTTAAGTTCCATGAGCCAGGCCAATTGTTTTGTCATCCTGCCCATGGACAGCGTCGGGGCCCAGCCGGGGGATACCGTGATGGTCGAGCCCTTCTCGGGCCTCGTTTGAATGCTGACCCGGGTAAGGGTGGATCACCCCAAAGCCTGGACAACGGACTCGGTCCGCGCCAAGGCTGATATCGCCGATACGCTCAGACACGCCGAACGGGCATGGCTTAACCAGATCTTGCACGCGGTCAAAGCGAGGTGAGCGGCCCTTCGCGCTGGGATGACAAGTACCGCACGGCAGGTCTTGCCCCGGCGCTGCGCGTGGAACCTTTGCTTAAACGGTATAAGAACACCATCGCACAACTCAGCCAGCCGCGCACTGCACTCGATGTGGCGGCGGGTGCCTGCCATGCCGCGGTGTATCTTGCGACCCAGGGTTTTGACGTCACGGCTGTTGACTGCAGTGCGGTGGGTCTTGCCCTGGGCCAGAAACTTGCAGAACGCGAGGGCGTCAGCATCAGCACCATCGAGGCGGACCTTGGTATCGGCGACTTGCCGGCCGGGCCCTGGTCACTGGTCTGCTGTTTTCTATACCTGAACCGAGATCTTCTGGGGCCGATGGCGGCAATACTCGCCCCCGGAGGGCTTTTGTTCTACAGCACGTTCAATGTGCACCATCTCAACAAGGCGCCGGCTTTCAACCCGCTGTACCTGCTGCAGCCAGGAGAGTTGGCCGAGCATTTTTCGATGCTGGATGTGCTTACACTTTCTGATGGCGATGACCCAAAAGAAAATGCATCCTGGATTGCCGCCAGGCGACCGGCTTAGGTCACGAGGCCGGAGCCGAACTTTCAGCGCGGGGTATTTCTTTCAACCCAACGCTCTCCTTGGGCCAGGGTCTCTTTTTTCCAGAACGGAGCGGTGGACTTGAGAACCTCCATCATTTCCCGGCAGGCATCAAGGGCCGCTTTTCGATGCGCAGAAAAAGCCGCCACCAGCACAATATCGTCGCCGGGATGAACGGTGCCTACGCGATGGACCACCAGCGCGTCCTCCAGATCATGCTTGGATACGGCCTGGTCGCGCATGTCCTTAAGCTGCTGTTCGGTCATGCCGGGATAGTGTTCGAGCACCATCGCCTGAACCTCGTCTCCTTCATTGAAGTCGCGCATGGTGCCGACAAACACCGCGCTGGCGCCGCTTTTGCCCGCAACGAGATGATTTGAGCGATACTCCGAGACAGTCTGCCAGGGATCAAACGGGTGCTCGCGAATCTCGACGGTCATTGGGTGGTCAGCCCCCGGTCACGGGCGGGAAAAACGCCACTTCATCACCGTCGGCAACGGCACGATCGAGGCCGGCGTATTCCTTGTTAATGGCGACCAGCATCTCTTCGTCGGGGGACTCACCGCTGACGGCCTTCCAGACATCGCGGGCCGTGGTGATACCGTCTGCGTCAAGCGTCATCGTTGCCTGGCCGATGCGCTCACGTAAGCTGGCAAAGAATCGAACGTTGATAGTCATGGGAACGGGATTGATCTCAAGGCGAAAGGCGTCTCGTGCAGTTCTATAATAGGCCGGGAAAACGCAGGCCACAAGCAATGGTAACGGTAATGTCGACTCAAGCACGTGAATTTGTAGCAGTGCCGATCGCGGTCATGACGGCCTCGGATTCGCGCACCGAAGCTGATGACAAGTCCGGCAAATTGCTGGTCAGCCGGCTCCAGGAAGCCGGCCACCAGCTTGTCGAAAAAGTGATCGTGCCCGATAACGTCTTTCAAATCCGCGCAGTGGTCTCGCGCTGGATCGCCGATCCTGATGTTCAGGTGATCCTCATGACCGGCGGCACGGGAGTCACCGGATTTGACGGTACACCGGAAGCGGTCAAACCGCTGCTGGAAAAAGAACTGGAGGGCTTCGGCGAGATTTTCCGGGCGGTATCCTTCGAGGAGATCGGAACCTCATCGCTGCAATCGCGAGCCGTTGCAGGAGTCGCCAACGGCACTTATCTGTTCTCATTGCCGGGGTCTTCCGGGGCCTGTGCCACCGCCTGGGACAAACTGCTGGTCAACCAACTGGATTATCGTACCCACCCATGCAATCTGGTTGAACTGATGCCCCGGCTGCTCGAGCATCGGCAGTAATGGTCTTTTAGTGAACTGAGTACCCGCGGTGTGAAGAGCGGTGCTGTGGATCTGCCAATGCCGCTCCAGCTCCGGATGCGAGGGTCCGTGTCGTCGGCGCGTATTGTTCGGCTGTGGCTTTAAGGTGGATAGTCATCCCGTCAGCGTCACAGGTGCTTAAATGATGGAATCAGATCAGCCGTCTTCAGCCACCCCGTCCGGTACCCGCCGCCGGAGAAAGAATCGCACCAATGCACCCACATCCGGCCATCTACCGCAGTTGCCGTGGGGCCAGCCGCAATATGCCGATGCGCCGACAGAGCCGCTGGATGCCGAGGGGGTCGAGCGGGTTCATGATGCGGCGATGCAGATTCTCGAGGAGATCGGCATTGATTTTCTGCATGACGAGGCCCGGGAGATTCTCAAGCAGGCGGGATGTGATGTCCGAACCGATTCCGTCACGGTCAGAATGGACCGGGCGCTGGTCATGGAGCAGATCGCCAGGGCGCCCAAGCGGATCGTACTGACGCCCCGCAACGAAGATCGCGCGCTGGTGTTCGGGGAGGCCTATGCGGCTTTTGGCCAGGTCGCGAGCCCGCCGAATGTCTCGGATCTGGATCATGGGCGGCGGGTCGGCCACCGTGCTGACTACCAGAACCTTCTGAGGCTAACGCAGAGCTTCAACTGCATCCACTTTAACGGCGGTTACCCGGTGGAACCGGTGGATTTGCACCCGTCGATCCGCCACCTTGATTGTCTCTTTGACATGCTCACCCTGACCGACAAGCTCGTTCACGCCTATGCGCTGGGAGTGGAGCGCATCGAGGATGCAATGGTCATGGTCCGTATTGCAGCGGGGCTGGATGAAACGGGTTTTGCCGAGACGCCCCGCATGTTTACCAACATCAATTCGTCCTCACCGCTCAAGCATGACTGGCCGATGCTCGACGGCGCGATGCGACTGGCGAAACAGAATCAACTGGTGATCGTGACGCCGTTTACCCTGGCTGGTGCCATGGCGCCGATTACGCTTGCCGGAGCGATCGCCCAGCAGACGGCGGAGTGTCTGGCAGCGATCGTGCTGCTGCAGCTGGTGCGTCCGGGGGCACCTGTGGCCTACGGTTCTTTCACTTCGAATGTGGACATGAAGTCAGGTGCGCCGGCGTTTGGCACCCCGGAATACTGCCGCGCCACGCAGATGTCGGGCCAGATGGCGCGTTACTATGGATTGCCGTGGCGTGCTTCCAATGCCAATGCAACCAACTGTGTGGATGCGCAGGCCACCTGGGAGAGCGCTTCATCTTTGTGGGCGTGCTCCAGCGCCAACGCCAATATCATCTATCACGCGGCGGGATGGATGGAGGGCGGGCTCTGCGCGAGTTTCGAGAAACTCGTGATTGACTGCGAAATGCTCCAGCAGTTCATCCACTACCATCAACCCGTCAGCGTCACTGAAGAAGACCTTGCCCTGGAAGCCATTCGAGACGTCGGTCCCTCAGGTCATTTCCTTGGGGCCGATCACACCCAGGAACGGTACAAGACTGCGTTCTACAGCCCTTTTCTTTCTGACTGGCGCAATTTCGAAAGCTGGGAGCAGGCGGGCGCTGTTGCAACCCCGCAGCGCGCCAACAGAATCTTTAAAGAAATGCTGGCGCGGTATGAAACACCGCCCATGGACGCAGGTGTCCGCGAAGCGCTGGAGGATTTTGTCGAGCGGCGAAAGCGCGAGGGCGGCGCCCCCACCGATTTCTGACGCCCGATGCAGCGCCTGACGGCCGGTGCCTCCTCGGGATTGACCCCGGTCCGGAAACAGCGCTTGTTGTGATTATGTCTCGATGCCATTACCCTGTCCCGATAGATCGGGCCCGCCGGCTGGAGAATTCCCAATTGCTCCCGGCAGCCGCGGGCATCCAGCAGATCTTCTGCTCATGACTCTTTGTCGCGACTTCTAGTTTCTCCCAAGGCGGAATGAAAAAAGCATCAGCCCCGGTGGTTATGGTTGACAGCCATGTTCACGTTTATCCCTGTCATGACACATCCACCCTGTTTGATGGCGTTCACGCCAATTTTCTTGCGCAGGCCGCAGGGTCAGGGCATGAGACAGTCGCTTCGGTTCTGCTCCTCACCGAAAGCGCCGACCATGAATTTTTTTTGTCACTCCTGAGGTGTGGTGAGGCCAATGAAAGCCTCGGTGGCTGGCGCGTTTTTCCCACCGAAGAAGCCCACGCCGTGCGGCTGCAGCGGGAAGATCAAGCCAGTATCTTTGTGATTGCCGGAAGGCAGGTCGAGACCCGCGAGCGTGTTGAAGTCTCCGCGCTTCTGACCGACCAGGCCTTCGCAGACGGCAGGAGCCTTCAGCAAACCCTGGGCGATATACGGGCAGCCGGTGCGCTGGCGGTATTGCCTTGGGGGGTGGGTAAGTGGCTGGGCCGGCGCGGCCGGCTGCTGGCTGAAGCGGTGGATCAGGACCCGGGTGCGTGGTTACTCAGCGACAACGGTTCGCGACCGTTTTTCTGGCCGCGGCCGGATCTGTTTGACCGGGTGGAGCGTCTCGGGGGCAAAGTGATCGCGGGCAGCGACCCGCTTCCGATACCGGGCGATGAACAACGCATCGGTACCTTCGGCGTTTATCTGCCGGGCCCAATCGATGCCGCTCATCCAGGCGCCTATATCCGCGAGGCGCTGGAGGGGCACGGTCCGTCACCCGAGCGCTTCGGACAACTGCAGGGACTCAAAACCTTTGTGAAACAGCGTCAAGGGCTGAAGTCATCGGGCATGCCCCCGCGGGATAAGTCCCGTGGGGATGGCGGTGCCACGGAAACTCCCGACATAGAAACCTCCAGCGAGGACTATGCCAGGCGCTTCGCGGGGCCCGTGGGCGCATATATGCTGCAAGTCCAGGCCGATGCCCTGGCAAGGGTGCTCAGCCCATCGGTCGGCAAACATGTTCTTGATGTAGGAGGCGGGCATGGGCAGTTGACCGGCCAGCTCTTACGGGGGGGATACCGGGTTACCGTGCTGGCCAGTGATGAGCGCTGTCGGCAGCGACTGACGCCTTTTGCAGCGCATCCGAATTTTGTTTTCACCACCGGTAATCTTCTGGCGATGCCGTTTGCCGACAGGAGCTTCGATTGCCTGATATCGGTGCGGTTGATCTCGCACATCGAGAACCGCAAGCGCCTCTTCGCGGAGTTCTGCCGGGTCGCAGACCGCACGGTGATCATCGACTACCCAAGCTGGTACAGCCTCAATGCCCTGACGCCTTTGCTGTTCGGACTGAAGAAATTGATTGAGCATAATACCCGGACCTACCACAGTTTTTCGGGCAGGAAACTGGCTGCGCAGTTTTCATTCCACGGCTTCGAAGCCGTTGCCCGTTCTGCCCAGTTCTTTCTGCCGATGTTTCTGCACCGCTGGTTTGGAGCATCGGCGCTGTTGCAGAAACTGGAGCAATGGGCACAACTGACGCGGTTGACGTCGCTCCTTGGCAGCCCTGTGATCCTTCGCCTTAACCGGCGTCCGGATACCTGAGCCCGTGCGCATTCTGCTCTTAGCGCCACAGCCTTTTTATCAGGAGCGGGGCACGCCTATCGCGGTGAGAATGCTCGCCAAGACCCTGTGTGAAGCCGGTCATCACGTGGACCTTTTGACTTTTCATCTGGGAGAAGACGTTGCAATCGCAGGCTTGAGGATTTTCCGGATTCCGAGGCTGTGGTTTATCCGGCGTATCCCGATCGGTTTTTCGATGGCAAAACTGCTGTGTGATCTTTGCCTGTTTTTCTCGCTGCTGCGACGTCTGGCCAGGGAGCAGTACGATGTCGTCCACGCCGGGGAAGAGTCGGTTTTCCTTGCCTTGGCAACCCGTTTTCTGCATCGCGCGTGTGTTGTCTACGACATGGATTCATCAATGCCCGACCAGTTGCGCGAGAAATGGATCGGGCTTCGTTTTCTTTCCTACCCGCTGGATGCCCTGGAACGGCTCGCGCTGAAACGTGCGGATGTTGTGGTGCCGGTCTGTCAGCAACTGGTCGACCGGGCCTGCCAGGTCAAGGCTCCGGAGCAAGTGGTACTGCTTGAGGATTTCGCGCTGGCCGTGGACGATAACTCGGGACAGCCTGTTGACCGGCTCCGCCAACTTCTGTCCGTCAGTGGGTTACTGGCACTTTATGTCGGTAACCTTGAGCCGTACCAGGGACTGGATTTGCTGCTGGCCGGATTTGCCAGGGTGGACCCCCAGTGCGACCTGAGCCTTGTGCTGATCGGCGGCAGCCCCGCGGACCTGGCAGATTATCAGGCGAAAGCATCTTCACTGGGGATCAGTCAACGCGTATATTTTCTGGGGCCAAGGCCCGTCAGTCAGCTCAATGACTATCTTTCGCAGGCGGATATTCTGGTCTCTCCCCGGCTGAAAGGGGTCAATACCCCGATGAAGATTTTTTCCTATCTGGACTCGGGTCGGCCCATCATCGCGACGGATATCTCTTCGCACACCCAGGTACTGGACCCGGGCTGTGCTCTTCTGGTCGATCCCACGCCCGACGCGCTCGCACAGGGCTTCAATCAGCTGGCGGCTGATCAGTCGTTGCGGCAAACCTTGGGCCAGGCCGGTCAGTCACTTGCGAGGACGCGGTTTTCGTTTTCACGATTCCAGGCAACCGTCAATGAACTGTACGGGGAATCCGGACCGCTACCGGGTTAGGCAGGTTTATGCGCCGACGAATTGACGATCTGGCCGATCGCGAGTTTGATGCGCTCGTGGTCGGTGGCGGCATTCAGGGAATCGCGGTGTTCTACGAACTGGCCCATGCCGGATTGAAGGCGGCACTTATCGAGAAAGACGACTTCGCCGGCGCGACTTCTGCCAATAGCCTCAAGGTGATTCACGGGGGGCTGCGCTATCTGCAAACCGGTGATCTTGGCCGGATGCGTCGCTCCATCAGGGCCCGAAGAAAGTTTATGCAGTTGGCGCCCGATCTGGTCAGACCCCAGGGATTTCTGATCCCTACCGCGAGACGTGGCCTACAGCATGCGATGCCGATGCGCGCCGCGCTGTGTCTCAATGACTGGATCAGCCTGGATCGAAACTGGGGATTACCCAAAGCCAGCGCGTTACCGCCCGGGGCCGTTCTGCCCCAGCGAAAACTGGGACCGGTTTTTGCCGGTGACAGATCTGCCTTCAGCACAGGCGCGGCCCTGTGGTATGACGGCCTTATCCATAATGCCGGACGTTTCTCGATCGCGCTGATCAAAAGCGCCGTTCAGGCGGGAGGTATTGCCTGTAACTACACACGGGCCAAGCGCTACCTGAATCACGCCGACAAGATCTGCGGGGTCGAAGCGATCGATTGCGAGACAGGAGAAAAACTCGCCATCCGCGCGAAACTGGTGATTGATGCGGCGGCAACGGGCCACGCCCGACTGCAAAACCGGACGCACGGGTTGGAGGAAAGCCGCGGCGGCTGTTGGCTGAAGGCGACCAATCTTGTGTTATCCCGCGCGCTCTGTGGGGATTACGCTGTGGGATTGCCGGGTACCCAGGACGCTTTGACCGGTGAGATTTCTGCAAGCCCTGAGTCGCGCTACTTTTTCTTTGTTCCCTATTCGGATCACACGTTATTTGGGACTTTCTACTTCGCGCTGGAGGGGCTGCCAGAGACCCTGTCGGTGAACAAAGACGAGATCAACCTGATGCTGGCACAGGCGCGACAGTTATGCCCGGATGCCAACCTCACCATAGCCGACGTCAGCATGGGTCATGTGGGAGTTGTGCCGGCAGATCAGGATTCGGCCGGGCCGGTTGCCCGGATCGAAAAGAAAGCGTCGATCCGGCCGGGATCACGACAGAACGGCAATGAAGGTCTGATCGTTGTGCAGGGCGTGAAGTACACCGAATCATTTGAGCTTGCAAAGGGAGTCGTCAGTCTGGTTGGCACCATGCTGGGGCGTCGGAATTCTTTGAGCACTTCCGACCGGTTACCCATTGACCCTACTGATGCGGCGCGTCCAATACCGCAACTCGTGCAAAAAGCGGTGCGCGACGAAATGGCAATCCATCTGGCAGATTTTGTACTCCGCAGAACGACCATCGGTGAGCTTGGTTATCCCGGTGACGAGCTCACGCGCGAGTGTGCACAGGCGATGGCCGCTGAAGCAGACTGGCATCCAGAGCGTGTCGAAAAGGAACTGGCCACACTGCGCGGGCATTACCAATCAATGGGTGCCGAGATGGCCTGAAAGGTCGCCAACGAGACCCCATAGGGACCGAAGGCAAGCCATTTGCCGATGAACCTGTGGTGTCCGTGTCAGTTGATAGTTTTTTTGCGCAGACTGATTATCCCCCACGCAGAAAACGTTGACAGACTCGATAGTTACGGGAATCTAATGTGATCTAACGTGAGAAACGCTACACTTAGGCCCTCAAGGGGCAGGTGAGTGACAAATGCCTCAGCCCGAGAAGTCAGCATCAATCATGGGAATCTATCCGGGATATCCGGGATATCTGGGGTTGTAGAGGAATGGCAACACTTTTTCGGATCAGTGTCATTATTGGGATAGCCGCTACGCTGAGTGGCTGCTCGGATTATTGGTGTTGGCCTTTTGACTGCACCGCGAGTAAATCCTCTTCGGGCGTCGTCGATGACAGCACTACCACACCTCCAGCGACTACCACACCTCCAGCCACTTCAACACCGGGGGCCTTCGACCTATCGAAAGCAAAACTACTACACGCCGACGTCCGCAACTGGGCGGAGACACCCCTTCGGGTAACCATCAGTGGCAATCAGATATGTATGTACTTCGATAGAACGGGCTGGGCCACGCATAAGATTCGTCACACCAGCGGAACCAAAGACATTTACGTAGACGCAAACCCGTGGATATTCGCGTACATCAACGGTCAGTGGGTTGGCGGAACATTCGAATGGATGACACCCACAACCAACTGCCGAACGGTCAGCAAAGTCGATGGAGCACACGTCAAGAGAGCCCCGATGTCCGGGTCATGGAAGCCGAAGTCCGGCGAGACTGTGTACATCATGGTCAGTGCAACTGCCCGCTTCGCGCAGCACATAAAGACGCTTAAGCGCACCAGCGTCGTGAAGGTTATCTGGCCCTAATGACTGACGAGACTATACTGCCAGACACGAGCCACTATCAGGTTCACCGGATAGAGCCCATCCACCAGCACCTCGTCCACCGGTTCCTCTAGTACGTCGTTTGTGCCGCTCTTGAGTTGAGTAAGGTAAATTGGTTACACACGAACGTGTCCAACTGGCCGGTCACAAGCACACTGAAGGTCAGCATCAGTGCCAGCGGAAAGGTCTGTTTGAATTTTGCGGACACTACGAACTGGCCGACCCGGACCATCAAGCACACCTCAGGTACGAAAAACGTTGAGGTGAACGCCAACCCGTGGGTGTTCGCATACATAAACGGACAATGGCACGGCGGTACTTGGGAGTGGATGACCCCTGGGGGTACCTGCACGCGGGGCAAAGTCGTATCCGGCGATCACGTGAAAAAATCCCCCATGAGGAGCTGGGATCCAAAAAAAGGTGAGACGCTCTACTTCATGGTCTCGGCGCTTGCCCGTTTTGCCGGACACGTCAATCACAAGGCGCGAACCGATCTGGTAAAAGTGGTTTGGCCCGAGGATTATGATTGATGCGACAATGGTCTGGACGGCTGCTGTGTTCAGCTAGAGCGGGCGCATTAGCAGGTTTTGGCGGCGATGAACGGATAAAGTCAGTGGCTAGCAAAGATGCAGAGAGTTGAAGTGCTCGAAATGGAAAGCATAAAGACACTATTGCGAGTCGGCGTACTCCTCGTATTGGTGGTACCGCTTAGCGGTTGTTCAGATTTTTGGTGTTGGCCTTTCGATTGTTCTGCGAGCAAATCATCTTCCGGCGTAGAGGACAGCACCAGTACGACTTCCACGACCACCGCGCCGACAGATGGCGGCCCGCCCGCGCTTGATTTCAACAAGAATGTGGTTTGGCTTGAGGGAGCTGTCGTGGCGGACTGGCCGGAAACTCACAAGCTAACGGTATCGTTTCCGCAAGACTGGTTTATCTGTCTGAATTGGGGGGGCACCGATACCTGGCCGAGTGCGGAGATCATGCACACCTCAGGCACAAAGACCATCAAGGTGAATGCCAACCCGTGGGTGTTCGTTTGGCACGACAACAAGTGGTACGGGTCGACCTGGGAGTGGCTGGCGCCCGGAAAACCCTGCAAGGCGGCATCGGCCGTTGCTGGAGACCACATCAAGAAGAATCCTCTGAAGGATTGGGATGGAGCGGAAGGGGAGGTGGTTTACTTCATGGTGTCATCGGTTATCCGGCACAACAATAACCGAACGAATTATCAGGCAAGAACCGATGCTGTCAGGATCGTCTTGCCGAAGGATTACGACTAAAGACCGTTCGCAGTCAGGCCGTACTCCGACCAAGATCAGGTCCGCTAACGGCTTGAAGTTTTTGCGGGTCCAGTATAGAGCCCGCCACCCGATGCCACAGGTCGAACCCAGCCAGTGGCGGCATGGATGCTAAGGGCCTGGCCCGCCGATACCCTACAATGCGCTTATCGGAAAACGGTGAGAGCCAACGTGGCAAAACTTTATTTTTACTATTCGGCGATGAACGCCGGAAAGACAACCAACCTTTTGCAGTCTCGCCATAACTACGAAGAGCGGGGTATGAATACGCTCGTTGTGAAGCCCGGCATCGACAGCCGCTCCGGGGAGAACCGGGTCCGCTCGCGTATCGGCCTTGAGGCAGATGCTGTGGATGTGGACTCCAGCGTTAACCTGCTGGATCTCGTGGCGCGTGCGTGTGAGCACCAACCGATTCACTGTGTCTTGGTAGACGAGTCGCAGTTTCTGAGCACCGAACAGGTCGACCAGCTGACCGAAGTCGTCGACGCGATGGATATCCCCGTGCTGGCCTACGGTTTACGCACCGATTTTCTCGGCGCGCTTTTTCAAGGCTCCAGGCAGCTGCTGGCACTGGCGGATGAACTGCGGGAGATCAAAACCGTCTGCCATTGCGGGCGCAAGGCCACCATGGTGGTGCGTTTTGACGGCAAGGGACAGCCGTTGCGCAGTGGCGATCAGATCCAGATTGGCGGCAACGAGACTTATGTGTCGATGTGCCGGCGCCACTTCAAGGAAAGCCTGAAAACCCCTGCTGGTTGAGGTCCGCCGGCGCATCGAAAAACACGCAGTTACGGCCGGGCGGCGGTGCCGAGGGTCTCCCGGACGACCTCCTTCGGCACCGCGGTGGGTAAAAAGGCGCGCACGGAACGGCGCGAGGTAATCGCCGTATCAACTGGGTGCCCGGGATCGCTAAAGGTAATAGAGCACAAGACTTGCAGCGAGCAACACCGCGACCCAGAGCACCATGGAGCCTGTCGGCCAGGCGCGCGCCAGCGTCCCCTCGGGACCGTAATGGTGCAGCACCAGCCGCATGAGGTTTCGGCCGAGGCCTTTTCCGGCCTGAGAGGCGGCCTGCGCCGTCCGGTGCGACACCGTAACGGTCTTTAGCGCCCACCGGGGCGCGAGGCGCCGGTAGAGCCACTCGACATCGATATTGGTCGAGTGCAGTTCGGGGGGATAAATTCCGGCAACCTTGAGCCAGGCAAACGCCGCCGCGGAGAAGACCAGCAACTGGATCTGGGCCAGGATATGGCTGCCGTCAAAGGGCGTGTAGTTGACGGTGAAGGGCAGCAGATCGTAAAGCACCCATGGCCAGACACCGATCCCGATGCAAAGCGTTGCGGCAATACCCATCGCAATCAGCATGTTCGCGGGCGGCTCACGAGTACGGATGCCGCTGTCGTGGGCAAAGAAGGCAAAGAACGGAATCTTGATGCCGGCATGGTGGAAGACGCCCGCAGACGCAAACAGCAGGGCCAGCCAGACGAAGGGGTGGCCTTCTTCCAATACCGCGACCATCACCATCGACTTGCTGACGAAACCACTGAAGAGCGGAAACGCCGAAATCGATGCAGCGCCGACAATACACAAGGCAGTTGTGACCGGCATGCTTTTATAGAGACCGCCAAGCTCTGAGCCGTTCATCCGCCCGGTCATGTGCAGTACCGCACCCATCGACATCATCAGCAGTCCCTTGAATATCACGTCGTTAAAGGCGTGGGCAATCGCACCGTTGATGGCCAACGCGGTACCCAGGCCAATGCCCACCACCATGAAGCCGATCTGGTTGATCATGCTGTAGGCCAGTACCCGTCGAAGATCGTTCTCGATCACCGCGTAGAAAATCGGAAAGCACGTCATGACCGCGCCGATATAGACCAGCGCCTCGGTTCCTGCAAAACCGCGCGCCAGTGCATACACCGCCACTTTGGTCGTAAACGCACTTAAGAATACGGTGCCGGTGGGCGTGGCCTCGGGGTAGGCATCTGTCAGCCAGTTATGCAAAAGCGGAAAGGCGCACTTGATGCCGAAAGCGAGAAAGATCAGCGTGCCGCCGGCACCGGTGAGGCCGATGTGCTCAAAGCGCAAGGATCCACTCTGCCCGTAAAGAATCAGGGCGCCGGCGAGCAGCAGCACGCCGGAGATCACCTGGATGACCAGGTAGCGCATGCCGGCACCGTAAGATCGCTCGGTCCGGCTTGCAAAAATCAGAAAAACGGAACTCACCGCGAGCATCTCCCAGAACACAAACAGGGTCAGCAGATCTCCCGCAAACACCGCCCCGAACGCACTGCCGGCATACGCCAGCGCCGCAACGTGTTGGGTCCGGTCCCGGGTGTGCAGGGAAAAAACGATGCCGATAAAGGCGCCGATATGAAAGAGAATTCCAAACAGCCGGCTGAGCCGGTCAACGCGGAACGGCTCAAGCTGCAGATCCAGAATCGCCATGCTGACCAGCAGGTCGGCCGGCAGCTGCAGCAGCGCGGCACAGCTCACCACCGGCACTGCCAGCATCAATACCTGCCGGGGAACGCGGGGCAAGACGGCAGCCGCGAGCGCCGCCAGGTAAAAAAGGGCAAATGGCGGGAATTCAGGCATCACGGTCGTAATAGTCTTCGTCGCGCATCAGGAGCTTGCGCATCTCTTTTGCCAGCAGGACAAGTACCACGCACGCAACGAAACCGTAGATGGCGTAAAAGCCCCATAGCGCCTCGAAGGGGTGCACGACGTGGCGGTGGTAGACGATGTCAGCCCCGGCCGTTAACGCGCAGGCCAGCACCAGCGCTTTCAGCACCCGCTTCACGTTTTTCTTGCTGTCGAAGATATGACGTTTTTCTTTCATGACTACCTCACTGCACAAGCAGGCTCGCCAGTCGGTAGACCGGCTCCGGGAAGAAAAACAGCACAACACAGGCAATCGTTGTGAAACCGATGGCCATAAGGCAGGGCAACGGCGCCTCGTGCAACTGACCGGCCTGCCCTGATCCCCGGGCAAAAAAGGCCCGCAGTGGAATGGGCAGGAGATAGGCGATATTCAAAAGGGTGCTCAGCATCAGAACACCTAGCAACACGCCATAGCCGGCGTCCAGAGCGCCGATCGAGAGATACCACTTGCCCCACAGACCCGCCATCGGCGGCAGGCCGGCAATGCTGAGGCTGGCAATCAGGAACGCCCCCATGGTGATCGGCATCTGTCGGCCGAGGCCGTCAAGTTCACTGACCCGGGTTTTGTGGGCGGCGACCAGAATCGCCCCGGCGCAGAAAAACAGGGTGATCTTTCCAACAGCATGGGTCGCAATGTGTACCGCGGCACCCACGATACCGGCTGCATTGGCCAGAACCGCACCGAGCACAACGTAGGAGAGCTGGCTGATGGTCGAGTACGCCAGCCGGCGTTTGAGATTGTCCTGCCGCAGTGCGACCAGCGATGCGCCGATGATGGTGATGGCCGCAACCCACAGCACCAGGGTGGTCGCGCCGGTGCCCGACAGCAGATCCAGGCCAAACACGTAAACCGTAATTTTGAGTATCGCAAAGACACCGGCTTTGACCACGGCGACCGCATGCAGCAATGCGCTCACGGGCGTGGGCGCTACCATGGCCGCCGGCAGCCAGCGGTGAAAGGGCATCAGTGCGGCCTTGCCGATGCCAAAAGCAAAAAGGGCGTAAAGCACTCCCACCATGAGTGGAGAGGTTTTGCCTGCCAGAATGCCGCCTTGCTGAAACCCGGTGGTCCCCGTCAGGTGCCAGGTCCAGATCACGGCCAGCAGCAAGAATCCCATCGAGGTCCCCATCAAGATGCCAAGATAGGTCCGCCCGCCCCGCTTTGCCTCATCGGAGCCGGCGTGGGTAACCAGGGGGTAAGTCGAGAGCGTCAGCAGTTCATAGAACAGGAACAGCGTGAATAAATTCTGCGCCAGGGCAACGCCCATCGTCGCACTGATCGCGATGGCGAAGAACACATAAAAGCGGGTCTGGTGTTTTTCTCCGTGTCCGCGCATGTAGCCAATCGCGTAGACGGTCGTCGCGACCCACAGAACCGATGCAATCAGCGCAAACAGCAGTCCCAGCGGCTCGATCTTAAGGGCCAGCGGTACTCCCGGTACCGGTACCGCCAGCAGGACACCCGGGGACTCGCCGGCAAGCACCGGGGGGAGCAGCGTCACGACCTGTACGATCAGCGCGCCGCCGGCGAGGAGACTCGTGGCTTCACGCAGGTTGGGCCACCGGCCGGTGAGCAGTACCGCCAGGGCGCCCAGAAGCGGCGTCAGTACGATCCAGACCAGGATCGACTCGGTCACGGTGCGGCCCCGAACAGGCCCGCTGCGGCCCGGGCCGCAATGCCGACGCTAAGATCCGTATGCGATCCGAAGTACAGGTTGGCAATTGCCAGCAGCCAGGCCGGGATCAGCATTGAGGCGGGTGCTTCGGCTTTGGCGGTTTGTGCAGGAGGGTCCGCCAGGTAGGCGCTTTCCACCACCCGCCAGATATAGATGACCGCCAGCAGCGAGCCGGCGATGATCACAACCGTGACCGGCCACCAGCCCTTATCCAGCGCCGCCAGCACCAGATACCATTTGCTGATGAAGCCCGCTGTCAGGGGGATGCCGATCAGGCTGAGCCCGCCGACCACGAAGACTCCCATCGTCCAGGGCATACGGTAACCCAGCCCGGCGAAGTCCTCCAGGCGGCTGCTGCCGATCCGCCAGGCAATACAGCCCAACGCGACAAAGAGTGCACCCTTCATCAGTGCATGGTTGAAAAGATGCAGCAGGGTGGCGGTGAGTCCCGCGGGTGTCGCAAGGCTGACACCGAGTGCCAGATAGCCGACCTGGGCCACGCTGGAATAGGCCAGCATGCGTTTGAGATTCTGCTGGAAGATGGCGACCGTCGAGGCCGATAGCACAGCGATCGACCCCAGTACCGCGAGACCGAGCGCGAGCGGCATGGCGCCGAGGGCAAACTCCACACCGAACACCGAAAACACGAATCTCAGCAGTACGTACACGGCAACTTTGGTTGCGGTCGCGGCCAGAAATGCACTCACGGCCGAGGGCGCATAGGCGTACGCATTGGGTAGCCACAGGTGTAATGGGAAGAGCGCGATCTTGAGGCCGAGGCCAACGGTCAAAAAAGCAAAACCGGTGCGTGCGGTGCGGCTGTCGGCCACTTCCGGCAGCCGCGCCGCGAGATCGAGCATATTGAGCGTCCCGGTCAGGGCGTACAGCAGGCCAACGCCGATGAGGATAAACGTGGCGCCGATGGTGCCCATGATGAGGTACTGGTATGCCGCGGTCAGCGCCCTGCGGTCGGAGCCCATCGCGATCAGCACATAACTGGACAGCGATGAAATCTCGAGAAACACGAAAAGGTTGAAAGCGTCGCCGGTGATCGCGATGCCAAGCAGTCCGGTCAGACACAGCAGCCACGCGGTGTAAAAAAAGCCCTGGTTGTGTGTTTCAATTTCGCTGGCGACACTGACCCGGGCGAAAACCGATACCACCGTGCTGATGGTCGAAACAATCATCAGCACATAGGCGTTGACGATATCGACCCGGTAGGCGATGCCGAAGGGTGCAGCCCAGCCGCCAAAGGCGTAGTCAATGACGCCCGATTGCAGGACCTCTTCCAGCATCAGCAAAGAGACCAGCATGGATACCACGCTGGCGGCAAACGTGATGAGCCATGCGGCGCCCGGGCGGGACAGGACCAGGCAGAGCGCCGCCGCGATCAACGGCACCACCACCTGCAGGGCCGGCAGCTGACCGTTAATCACAAGGACTCATCCTGCCGGTGAATTTCTTCTTCCTCGACTGAGCCGTAGGACTCCCGAATCCGCACCACCAGCGCCAGTCCCAGTGCCGTTGTCGAGACCCCCACGACAATCGCTGTCAGGATCAGTACGTGCGGAAGCGGGTTCGAGTAATGGCTGACGCCATCCTGCAGTATCGGGACATGACCGTTGGCGATCTTGCCGATGCTGATATAGAGGATGAATACGGACGCCTGAAAGAGATTCAGGCCGATGATCTTTTTCACCAGATTGCCGCTTGAGATGACGACATAAAAGCCGGTCATCATTAAGAGGATGACAATCCAGTAGTTGTAAAGGCCGGCAATCGTCACGGATCGTTGCGTCCGGCAAAGGCAAGAAAGATGGTGATCATGACGGCGCTGACGGTGACGCCCACGCCAAACTCGACCACAAGAATGCCCAGATGCTGCCCGGCGATGGGGTCTTCTGAGAGCGCGTTGTATGCCAGATAGTCAGACCCTGCGAGCATCGTGATCACGCCGACCCCGGCGAAGAGCGCCAACCCGACCGCGATCAGCAGCCGCAGGACGGCGGGCGGCACGGCGCTTCGCAGCGATTCGGTGCCGAATACCAGGCCGTAGAGAATGAAGCCGGCGGCAAAGATCACACCCGCCTGGAAGCCCCCGCCCGGTCCAAAATCGCCGTGGAACTGGACGTAGAGCGCAAACAGCAGAATCATCGGGATGATGATCTTGGCGATGATGCGCAATACCGGGTTGTCGATCATTGCGCTGTCCTGTGCTTTCCGGGACGTTTCCGTCTGCGCAGCCCAAGCAGCGCCAGCACGCCGACACCGGCGGTAAAGATCACCGCCAGTTCGCCGAGGGTGTCGTAGCCGCGGTAACTCGCCAGAACGCTTGTGACCACATTAGGCAAACCGGTCTGGTGTGGCGACTGACTGATGTAATACGGCGCCACATGCTGGTGTACCGGGGCACCGGGATCACCGAAGAAGGGCATGTCCAGCGTGCCGTAAATCAGTGCAGCACCGGTCGCGACAACGACAGCGAGCGGCAGCAGGGAGCGGTGGGTCGAGGGCAGTTCGTGCCGGCCGACCAGCCCGATCGTAGCGAGCATCAGCACCGTCGAGATGCCCACCCCGACTGCGGCCTCGGTAAAGGCCACGTCCAGCGCATCCAGCAGAACGAACATAACGGCTGCCAGCAGACTGTAGATGCCGAACATCATCGCCACGGCAAAGAGGTCGTGCAGCCGCACGGCCGCGATCGCGGTAGCCGCAAGCAGCGCCAGCAACACAATGTTGACCGCTTCGATCAACACCTACTTTTGTGCCTCATCCAGCCAGGGCCTGCGGATACCATGGATGGCGGCACGCGCGAGTGCATGTGCGGCAGACGGGCTGAGCAGCGCCATGATCAGCAGCAGGGCGAGGATCTTCCCCATCAGCAGGCTCCATCCTGCCGCCAGCGCCAGCCCAAGCAGGATGGCCCCTGCCCCCAGGGTATCGGTGACACTGGCCGCATGCAGGCGGGTGAAGACATCGGGCAGGCGCAAAAGCCCGGTGCCGCCAATCAGGGTAAAGAGGGTACCGACCAGCAGCAGCACCGCGCTCAGAATATCAACGGCGGCACTCATGTGTCCTCCGCGTCGGTGTGTGACTGGGGCTGGCCGAGATTGCCGAACTCGGAGACTTTGAGTACGGCAACGGTACCGATAAATCCGATAAGAACGTACATCAGCGCGATGTCGATGTAGAGTTCGGGGTCGCCCACCACAAAACCCAGAACCGCAATCATCAGCACGGTCTTGGTGCCGAGTGCATTGGAAGCCAGAATACGGTCGTAAACGGTCGGACCCTTGATCGCTCGGATCAGTGCGAACGCCATGGTGACCAGCAGCGCGATAAGTGTGACGGTGAGGGTCACGTGCCCTCCGCTCTTTGTACCCGGCGCGCCATTTCACCGGACGCCAAGTCAGCTGCTGCATTCTCCGTCAGGGCGTGCACCTCAATGGTTTCCTCTGAGACATCCAGAGAGATCGTACCGGGCGTGAGGGTAATCGAGTTGGCGTAGGTGACCCGCCCCACCTCGGTGAGGCGCTTGGCATCAACGTGGATAACCGAAGGGCTGATGGGAAGTTTCGGGTTGATGATCCGTCGCGCCACGTCCAGGTTTGAGCGGATGATCTGTCCGATGAGCCACGGAACGTAGCGGATGAGACCGGGCAGCAGGTGCACCGGCATCCCTTCGTCGTCAACCAGCTCAAGACGCGAGGTACATGCGATTACCGCCGCGACGGATAGCAGCCCGAGCGACAGCAGCACAGGGCTGGTATGTCCGGACAGCAGGAACCACGTGCCCGACAACATGAGCAAAAGCGTCAGTGTGTTTCGCATGGGTGTTTACGTCAGCGGGGGATGGATACAAGCGTGGCCGCAAACCACGCGCCCCGAGAGCTCGCTTTGTGCGCTATCGCGCGAAGCCAGAAGCCCCCACCTGTCATCATCGGCAGGTTTTGCATTGTCTGCCCGATCAGGAAAGACTGAGACCCGTCGCGCGCCGGTGCGCTCGGGCCTCCCGTGTTCGGTGAATATTCATGTCCTGCAGGGTTTTCTCAACATAGCTGATATGCGCATCCGAGGCCGCTTTGGCCGCCTCTGGATCACCATCGATAATAGCGTTCATCAGGTGGTAATGCTGATCCCGCAGGTGCTTGAAGTTGTCGGGCCTCTGGTACAGGTTCTCGAGGTTGTAGTGAATACTCCGGCGCAGCAGCGAGAACAGACTGCGCATGACGTGCACCAGTACTACGTTGTGCGAGGCTTCACCGATCGCAAGATGAAAATCCGCATCGGCTGTTGCTTCCACTACGGCATCGCCCTCACTATGAGAGCCAATCATCCGCTTGTAGGCCGTCCGCAGCACTTCGATATCGATCTCTGTCCGCCGGGCCGCTGCGTGGTAAGCCGCCATCGACTCGAGGGCGTGACGCAACTCCATGACGTCTTGCTGTGCGTCGGGCGACGCGCTGATCAACTCGAGCAGCGGGTTCTCAAGCGCCGGATCCAGGCTCTCGGTGATTTCTGTCGCCCCGCCGCGGCGGGTCACCAGCAATCCGCGGGCGGAGAGAATCTGCAGGCCTTCGCGCAGTGATGGGCGGGAGACCCGGAGCTGCGCCGCGAACTTACGTTCGGCCGGTAGCCGGTCACCCGGTTTCAGGGCGCCCTCGAGAATGAGTTGTTCTATCTGCCGGACGACGAAATCGCAGACGCGTTCGCGAGCCATAGTTCCTGGTTATCTGGTAAGACCACAGGGGTGGACTGTAGCACTCTTCGGAAACAAGGCAAACCGAGGGATCGGCTCAGTCGCGGGATCCAGCAGCAGAAGGGGTCAGTACACGTTATGGGGTAGCCGGCGTATGCGAAGCAGCGCCAAAAGCGAGAGACAAAAAGGCGTGCATGTCGTGGGGGCGTTGTCCCTGATCGAGCGACAGGGCGTCTTCAACGGCTTTCAGCAGGGTATAGGGATAAGCCCCCGAGCGCGAGACGGTCAGTTTCTCCAGGGAGGCTCCGTCACGTCGCTTCAGGGCCGGCGGCGGCGAAGCACCAGTAATGCAGTTATAGATGGTTGCGGCCAAGCCGTAGATGTCCGTCCACGGACCAAGATCGCCGTCGAGATACTGCTCGGGCGGGGCAAAGCCGTGGGTCAGGGTCTGGAACGACCCAAACCGGTCGTCGTTGTCCATGGTTTGTGCCGCACCGAAATCCAGCAGCAGCGGTTGACCGCTGCTGCGAAGCAGAACGTTGGCCGGCTTGACGTCGAGGTGGACCACGCCCTGCTGGTGCATACGCCAGAGTCCATCACCAATGGGCGGAAACACCTGCTGCAGAAAGTCCCAGTCGAGTTCTCCTGCCAATTTGTTAATGAACCATCGTAGATCACGACCCTCCTCGTGAGTCATGACCATGTACAGCGTGTTGTTCGCCTCGAAGTATTCGGCAACACTGATCACATTGGGGTGGCGCACGGTGCTCATGCGCTCCGCCTCAAAGTGAAACTTTTCCAGGCCATTGCGAAACGGTGCCTGTGACAGCGGTGCGTTGGGCTCCAGAGTCCCGTCGGGTTTGCGGGAAACCAGATCCTGGGGGCAATATTCCTTGATGACGAACTTGCGCCGGTCAAGTTCACTGCTGGCGAGATACACCAGGCTGAAACCGCCACCGCCGAGCACTTCTCCGACGGTATAACCCTTGAGCACATAGCCGGTCTGAAGGGGGAGTCTGCTTGCCATAGTGGGTGATGGTTTGTACGGGCGAGAGGCAAACGCTGGTGATCGAGAATACAGTATAGTTTCTTGTCTGATATGGATGCAGCCCCGGCCGGCATACGCTCGCCGGCAGACGATAACACTGGAGACCCCACTTGCCCAAGAGCATGACGGCTTTCGCGCGCTGCGCGTCCCAAACCCCGTTAGGAGACCTGACCTGGGAGTTGCGTTCGGTAAACCATCGCTTCCGTGAGGTCGCCATGCGGCTTCCGGAAGAGCTTCGTTTTCAGGAGGGTGCTTTTCGCGATGCCATTGCGGCGGTGGTCAGCCGCGGCCGCGTGGACGGCTGGCTTCGATATGTGCCGCCGACGGCAGGGTCGGCCGAGCCCCAGATCGACACCGGCCGCATCGGTCAACTGGCCGCCTGGTCGCAAAGCGCCCGCAGCATATTGCCTGAGGTACAGCCACTGCGGGTCGGCGAGGTACTGAAATGGCCAGGCGTGATGTCCACCCCGGCGGTGGATGAGCAGGCGCTCGCCTCGGAGGCTGGCAACCTGCTGCAAAAGGCCCTGGCACAGTTATCAGAGTCGCGGGAACGCGAAGGCGGGGCTTTGGTGCAGATGCTTCAGGCACGCGTCAGGGCAGCATCGGACGCGATCAGTACCCTTGAGGACCGGCTGCCCGAAATCGGTGCGGTGTACCGTGAGCGCCTGGAGCAGCGGCTTGCCGAAGTGGCTGTGCAGGTTGATCCTGAGCGACTGGAACAGGAGATGGTACTGTTGCTGGCGAAGAGTGAGGTGAGCGAGGAAGTCGATCGGCTGAAGTTGCACCTTGAGGAGGTCGAGCAGGCGTTCGGCCAAAGCAAGCCAATCGGCCGCCGGTTGGACTTTCTCATGCAGGAGTTGAACCGGGAAGCCAACACGCTTGGATCGAAGTCGGCGCATCCCGAACAGACCAATGCTTCAGTCAACCTCAAGGTGCTGATTGAGCAGATGCGCGAACAGGTGCAGAACATTGAGTAAAGGCGCACAGGCCAAGACCCCTGCCCAAAACCCCACGCTCTATATTCTGTCTGCGCCGTCAGGAGGTGGAAAAAGCAGCCTGGCCCGCGCCCTGGTCGAGCGTTGTGATGACATGGTCACGTCTGTGTCTCACACGACCCGCCCGCTGCGCCCTGGTGAAACTGACAGCGTGGACTATTTCTTTGTTGACCAGGCGGTATTTGAGCAGATGGTAGAAGACAAAGAACTGCTTGAATATGCCCGGGTCTTCGACCACTACTACGGAACCTCGCGAGAAACCGTAGAGCAGGCGCTCGCCCAGGGTCGCAGCGTCATACTGGACATCGACTGGCAGGGCGCGCGACAGGCCCGGCACGCTTTTCCCGCTGCGGTCAGCGTGTACATCCTGCCGCCGTCAGTTGAGGTTCTGGCCAAGCGGCTGGCTGCGCGGGGCCGGGAAACCCCGGAAGAGATCGCCTTGCGTCTTTCCGAGGCCGCGAGCGAGATGAGCCACCACGACGAATACGATCACATCCTGATCAATGCCGGCTTTGATGCCGCGCTTGGCGAACTTGAAGCCCTTGTCCGGCGCGGTAAGGCCCCTGAATCCGGCCAGGGTTTTGATGTCGGGGCGCTTGTAGATTGTGCAAAAAACGTTAGACTAAAAACATCCAAGACAGCAGACCTTTAGCGATCCTTGTGAAGATTGGGCTTTAACGAGGACCTTAAGGTTCCGCAGGACTCATCAGATCGCCCCTGATCCCTGCCGGGATCGCCCCGGGCCGCATGGTTTCTGGAGAACACCGATGGCAAGAATTACCGTCGAGGATTGCCTCGAAAACGTCGACAACCGCTTTGAGCTCGTGCTGGTCGCTGCCCGCCGCACGCGGCAGTTACAGTTGGGCCATGACCCGCTGGTGCCCGAGGATCGGGACAAGCATACTGTTATTGCGCTTCGCGAGATTGCCGAGGGCCTGGTGACCAGTGACATTCTCAAAGAGGTAGAGGTCGATACTCGACAGGAACTCGAAGAAGTATTTGCGCCCGGGGAGGGCGAAGCATCCCAGGCCCCGGGTGCGACGACGGCCGGAGCGTCTGATTCAGACGCCGAGGATTCGAACGAGGCCGAGATTTCTGCGGAAGACCTCGCTGCTCTGGCCGATCTGATCGAATCGGCGCCGGTCGCGCAGGCGCTCGAAGCCGCCAGTGACGAGGAAACGCACGATGCCGACAACACCGGCGACGACGCGGAGGAAAAGCCCGTCAGCTGAAAACCGGCAGAGGTCCGCGAAATCCAGCGAGGGCCGGCTGCTGATCAGCGATCTGCTCGCGGTCGTCGAGCAGTATCTGGATTCTGAGGAAGTCAAAGCCGTCTACGACGCCTATCTGTTTGGCGCCGAAGCCCATGAGGGCCAGGTGCGCCGAAGCGGTGAGGCCTACATTTTCCACCCCTTGTCCGTCGCGGCCATTCTCGGCGATATGCGGCTCGACAGCCGCAGCATCATCGCAGCGCTGCTGCACGACGTTATCGAGGACACCCCTACCGCTAAGGAAGAGCTCTCATCGCGCTTCGGCAAGGACGTTGCGCAGCTGGTGGATGGGGTCAGCAAGATCGATCAGATCGACTTTGAATCACGCGAGCACGCGGAAGCTGAAAACTTCCGCAAGATGCTGCTGGCGATGGCGAAAGATATCCGGGTCATCCTGATCAAGCTGGCCGACCGGCTCCACAATATGCGCACACTCGATGCGCTCACGCCCGAAAAGCGCAAGTGGATTGCTGCACAAACCATGGACATCTTCGCCCCTATCGCCAACCGGCTGGGCATGCGTACGTGGACCCAGGAGCTCGAGGACTTGAGCTTCCGTCACCTCTACCCCAAGCGCTATAACGCGATCTACAAGGAGCTCGGCAAACGCCGCGGCAATCACCGGGCGATCATCCAGAAGATCGTGACCAAGATCGAAGCTGAACTTGCGGAGGTGGGCATCGAGGGCTCTGTCGAGGGCCGCGAGAAGAATATCTACAGCGTGTACCGCAAGATGCGTTCACGGCGGGTGCCGATGTCAGAGATGCGGGACATTTTCGCCATCCGGATCATCGTGCGTTCGGCCGAGGACTGCTACCGCGTACTCGGCGTGATTCACAACACCTATAAACCGGTACCGGGCAAATTCAAAGATTACATTGCGATCCCAAAAGCCAACGGCTACCAGTCCCTGCATACCCTGCTTTTTGGCACCTTCGGCCAGAGCATCGAGGTGCAGATACGGACGATGGAGATGCACTGGACCGCAGAGAGCGGTGTGGCATCACACTGGCAGTACAAAACCGGCGAAAAGCGCAGCGGCTCGCAGGCGCCCGCCCACCACTGGCTGCTGGATCTGCTCAATACCCAGAATCAGGCCGGTAATCCTTCGGAGTTTCTTGAGCACCTCAAGATCGACCTTTACCCTGACGAGGTCTATGTGTTCACGCCCCATGGGGATATCAAAAAACTACCCAAAGGTTCAAGCGCGCTGGATTTTGCCTACTCGGTGCATTCCGACGTCGGTAATCGCTGCATCGGCGCCCGCATCAACAACGAGCCCGTGCCGCTGCATCAGCCGGTCGGTAACGGTGATCACGTGGAGATACTGACTGCCCGCTCAGCGGTTCCCACACCGCTGTGGCTGAACTATGTGGTCACGGCAAAGGCCCGGGCGGCCATCCGCGATTTCCTTAAACACCAGCATCAGGAAGACGCGGGCAAACTCGGCCGGCAGCTTCTGGAACGCGCACTCAAAACCGTAGGCCTGACGACACGCCTGCGTACGGATCAGAAAATCCAACTGCTGAAACATATCGGGCTTGAGGACTGGAATGAACTTTTGACAGATATCGGCATGGGTCGGCGCCTGCCGATGGTGGTTGCCCGGCAACTGCTGCCGGAAGCCAAAGGTGCCGACTCCGCCAGAAGTGAACCGCTGCCGATCCGCGGTGTCGAGGGGATGAGTGTTTCCTACGCACGCTGCTGCAGACCCATCCCCGGGGACGGGATTGTCGGGCTGTTCTCGCGAGGCCGGGGCATCGTGATACACAGGCCGACCTGCCCCAACGCCCGCGAACAGAGCAAACGGCCGGATACGTGGATTGGCGTTGAATGGTCGGATGACATCAAAAATACCTTTGAGGCCGATATCCGCCTTGAGGTGGTGAACCGGCGCGGGGTTTTTGCAACGCTGGCCTCGGTGATCGCAGAAGAAGATTCCAATATCAACCATGTTCTGGTGACCGCCCGCGACGATCGAAATTCTGCAATCCGGTTTACTATCGAGGTGCGCGACCGCAAGCACCTCGCCCGCATTATTCGACGACTGCGCGCCCGCCGGTCGGTGATCCGGGTCTCGCGATCACGCGGCTGAAGTGAACATCATCTGATAAGGAAAGTTTCATGACTGCAAACCAGCCCATTCACAGTGATCAGGCGCCTGACGCAATCGGCCCATACTCACAAGCCGTGCGCGTTGACGACACCGTTTATCTCTCGGGGCAGATACCGCTGGACCCGGCGACGATGGAACTTGTCAGCGGAGACATCGAGGCGCAGACGAGACGGGTGTTCGACAATCTTGCTGCGGTGATGCACTCGGCCGGGGGCACCTTTGGGAATATCGTCAAACTCACCATTTATCTCGTTGATCTGGAGCAGTTCGCCAGGGTCAACGCGGTTATGGCCGAGTATTTCCAAGCGCCATTTCCCTCGCGGGCCACGGTCGCGGTCGCAGCCTTGCCCAAGGGGGCACCGGTCGAGGTGGAGGCAATAGCACACCTGCCCGATTAGCCGCGGCGGCAGAGAGTTGCGCGATGGATGCGACTGCGCAGGCGTCGGTCGGTGTCCTCAAGGGCGTTGGCCCCCAGCTGGCGGAAAAACTCGAGGGCTTAGGGATATCTACCGTTGCGGACCTATTGTTCCATCTGCCGCTGCGTTACCAGGACAGAACCCGACTCGCTGCGATCGGTGAACTGCGCCCGGGCACCGAGGCGCTGATCGCTGGCAGGATTGAGGTGAGTGGCGTCCGTTACGGCCGCCGCCGCAGCCTGATGACGGTGATCTCGGACGATACCGGGCGTCTGACGATGCGCCAGTTCCATTTCAGCGCCACCCAGGCGCGCGGCCTTAACCGCGGTGGGTTTATCCAGTGTTATGGTGAGGTCCGGGCAGGGCCTGCCGGCCTTGAAATGGTGCATCCGGAGTATCGCGTCCTGGGAGGACTGCAGGATGTGACCGTTGAAACGGCGCTGACTCCGGTATATCCCACCACCGAAGGCATCGGCCAGCGGCGCTGGCGTGACCTTACGGATCAGGCGCTTGGCTTATGCGCCGGGGGGATACCCGAGTTGCTTAGCGAGGCGTGTGCCGCGGAGTTTAGCGACCTGGCGCTGTCGGAAGCACTGCTGCTGCTGCACCGTCCATCGCCCGAGGTTGATCTCGAGACCCTGCGCGACGGCGCCCACCCGGCTCAGCGCCGGCTTGCTTTTGAGGAGATGCTGGCGCATCACCTGGCGCTGCGCCAGCGCCGCCAGCGCCGCGGCGCACAGACCGCGACCCCAATCCCGCCATCGGCGGAACTCTGGCCGAAACTTCAAGAGCAGCTGGGGTTTGCGCTGACCGGAGCCCAGCAGCACAGCGTTGCCGAGATCGTGACTGACATGGGCAAGGCCCAGCCCTCGCTGCGGTTGCTGCAGGGTGATGTCGGCTGTGGAAAAACCGTGGTTGCAGCGGCTGCGGTGCTGGCTGCGGTGGAAGCCGGTCAGCAGGCTGTTGTCATGGCACCGACAGAGCTTCTGGCGGAGCAGCATCTCGGTGTGCTGGGCCGCTGGTTCGCGCCACTCGGGATGCAGCCGGTGTGGCTCAGCGGACGGATGGGACAGCGCGAGCGCAAAGCCGTCTGCGCCCAACTGGCGAGCGGTGAGGCAAAGATCGCGGTAGGGACGCACGCGCTTTTTCAGGATGATGTCGCCTACCAGCGGCTGGGCCTTGTGGTCGTCGATGAGCAGCACCGCTTCGGCGTCGCCCAGCGTCTGGCATTGCGGGATAAAGGTCAGACCGATCAGCATGTCCCGCACCAGTTGATCATGAGTGCGACCCCGATCCCGCGTTCGCTGACCATGGTCATGTATGCGGACATGGATATCTCTGTCATTGATGAGATGCCGCCGGGGCGCCAGCCGGTGGAGACCGTGGTCTTGCCGAATACGCGCCGTGAAGCCGTACAGGAACGGATTCGCGAAGCCTGCGCCCGCGAGCGCCGCGCGTACTGGGTGTGTCCGCTGATCGAAGATTCCGATGCCCTGGCGGTGCAGGCCGCCAGCAGCCGCGCCGAGGCGCTCAAGGCCGAGTTGCCCGAGCTTCGCATCGCACTGCTGCACGGCCGCATTCCTCCCGCCGAAAAGGATCAGATCATGGAAGCCTTCCGGTCGGGCAAGGTCGACGTGCTGGTGGCGACCACGGTGATCGAAGTCGGTGTTGATGTGCCGGAAGCGTCTTTGATGGTGATAGAAAATGCCGAGCGGCTTGGGCTTTCGCAGCTGCACCAGCTGCGCGGCCGCGTCGGCCGGGGGGATCGCCAGTCGGTCTGCGTGCTGATGTATCAGGGACCCCTTGGGAGCACGGCCAAAGAGCGTCTCGCGACGCTGCGCCAGACGAGCGATGGATTTGCCATCGCCCAGAAAGATCTGGAACTTCGAGGTCCCGGCGAACTGCTGGGCACGCGCCAAAGCGGTGCACCGCAGTTTCGGATTGCTGACCTGGCCCGGGACCGGGCCTTGCTGCCGGCGGTGCAGCGTGCAGCCACCGCCTTGCTTCGAGACCAACCAGAACAGGTCGTACCGCTGGTGGCACGGTGGCTCCGGGCAGGTCTTGCTTTTTCACATGCCTGAAAAGTGGATTCAATACTGGCGGTTGGCGCGCCTCGACAAGCCGGTCGGCTGGCTGCTGTTGCTGTGGCCGACCCTGTGGGCGCTTTGGGTCGCGTCCGACGGGCATCCGCGCCCGGGCATCGTGGTTATTTTTGTACTCGGGGTCATCACGATGCGGGCGGCAGGCTGTGTCATCAACGATATTCTTGACCGTGATCTTGATCCACTGGTCGAGCGCACCCGCGAACGCCCGCTCGCAAGCGGTGCCGTCACGGTGCGCGAGGCGCTGGTGGTTTTCATTGTGTTGATGATCCTGGCCCTGTTCCTGGTGCTGCTCCTTAATCGCCAGACTTTGTTGCTTGCGGTGGCCGGCGCTGTAATCGCTGCAAGCTATCCCCTGGCCAAGCGCTTCACCCATCTGCCGCAGGTCTATCTCGGCGTGGCGTTCTCCTGGGGGATACCCATGGCATTTACGGCGCAGGACAGCCCGCTGATGCCACTTGCCTGGTGGCTGCTGATTGCCAATCTTTTGTGGACGGTTGCTTATGACACGATGTACGCCATGGCAGATCGACCCGATGACCTGAAGGCAGGCATCAAATCCACCGCGATTCTCTTTGGCCGGCGTGAGCTCGCGATCAACGCCTTCCTGCAGGCGCTGGCGCTCGGGAATCTCGCCCTGATTGGCCATACCCTGAATTTGGGGGCGGTGTTTTATGCAGGTCTCGCAGCCGCTGCGCTCACGGTGGTCTATCAGTACCAGCTTTGCAAAGACCGTGACCGCAGAAAATGTTTCAAAGCGTTTTTGAATAACATCTGGTTCGGCGGTTTTGTGTTTGCCGGGCTTTGGCTGGCGTATCTCTTGAGGGTTTGAAGATTTGAGATCAACGCGAGGATGAAAAAGAGAAACTTTGAAGAGCGCCTGACAGGCGGTCATCCCAATTCTCTGGGTGATACCGTGGCCGTGGTCGAAGCGGTTTTGAAAAAGCCCGAGCGATTCGGGGAGCTTTTTGATTGCTACCGCAGTGACGATGAGGTGGTGCGCCTGCGCACCTCTAATGCGATGAAGCGCATTGCCAGGGAGAACAAAGCCTTGTTGGTGCCGTATCTGGATCAACTGCTCAACGAGGTCTCGAAAATCCCTCAGCCCTCGGTGCACTGGACGCTGGCCCAGCTTTTCGCTCGGCTGAAAGAAGACATGTCTGGTGCGCAGCTCAGCCAGGCGAAGAAAATTCTGAAAAAGAGCATCGCCCACGCTTCGGACTGGATTGTGCTCAACATGACCATGGATACACTGAGCGAGTGGGCGAGAGAAGATGCGAGCCTTCGCCGGTGGCTGATGCCGTTCCTTAACGGGCTGCAAGACGACGGGCGGAAATCGGTCTCGGCAAAGGCTCAAAAGTCATTGGCAAAACTGACCAAGCCATCAGCGAAAGCCTGAACCGCGCGGTGGTTCGCCGCCCGGGCTGCCATGACCGGGGCTTGCGCACCGGGATCAGCAGTCCTCAAGGTTGGCATAGGCCAATACCAGCCATTTGCTGCCGGCTTGCTCAAAGCGCACCTGCACCCGGGCGTGTTCTCCCTGCCCTTCCACCATCACCACCGTCCCGGTGCCGAACTTCGTGTGCCGGACCAGACCGCCCAGGCGGATCTCCCCGCCGGGCCTGGCGGCGGTCGTTGACGGGACGGTTTCGCGGCGCTCGTGTTTTATGGTTCGGGTGGCAAGGCCGGCGCCGGCCCGGACATCCTCGATGAGATCTTCAGGTATCTCCGAGAGAAAGCGCGACGGACTGGTGGAGGTTTCGCGCCCGTGCAGGCGCCGGACCTCCGCGCAGGTCAGGTAGAGCTGCTCCATGGCCCGCGTCATGCCGACATAACAGAGCCGGCGCTCTTCTTCGAGGCCGCCCGGCTCATCCAGCGAGCGCTGATGGGGAAACAGGCCCTCTTCCATGCCGCAGAGGAACACCAGGGGAAACTCCAGACCCTTGGCCGAATGCAGGCTCATCAGCTGTACGCAGTCCTCCCATTCGGCCGCCTGACCCTCTCCGGCTTCAAGCGCCGCGTGTGCGAGAAAATCCGAGAGCTCATCGACCTCGTCATCACTACCTGCTTCAGATTCAAAGTTGCGCCCGGCGCTGACCAGTTCTTCCAGGTTTTCAACGCGCGTGATGGCTTTTTCGCCGCGTTCCTTGCGATAGTGATCAGTCAGACCGCTGGCGCTGATGGCGAGATCAATCTTTTCGGGCAGGTCGTGATCGGCTATATCCCGCGCCAGTTGTTCAATCAGCGTGATGAAGGTACCAAGGGCGCTTTTGGCCCGGCCGGGCAGGGTATCGGACTCGCTCAGGGTTATTGCGCCGGTCCATAGTGATGAGCCGTCGGTGCGGGCCTGCTGGCGCACGATCTCTACCGTACGCGCACCGATACCGCGCGGCGGCACGTTAACCACCCGCTCAAATGCCGGGTCGGAGTCACGATTGGTGACCAGCCGCAGGTAGGCGAGGGCGTCCTTGATCTCGGCACGCTCAAAAAAGCGCAGTCCCCCATACACGCGGTAGGGAATGCCCTGGGATAGCAGCAGCTCCTCAAAAACGCGCGACTGGGCATTGGAGCGGTACAGCACGCCGATACTGTCACGCCGCCGGCCCTGACCCTGCCACGCCGCAATCCGGTCAATCACAAAACGCCCCTCATCCAGTTCGTCCAGGGCGCCGTAAATCCGGATCGGCTCGCCGTCGTCGCCCTCGGTCCAGAGATTCTTGCCGAGCCGTCCGGTGTTCTGGTCAATTACGGCGTTGGCGGCATTCAGGATATTCCCGGTGGAGCGGTAGTTCTGTTCAAGGCGAACCACCTTGGTCCCCGAAAAATCCTGCTGCAGCTGGTTCATGTTCTCGACCCGGGCGCCCCGCCAGCCGTAAATCGACTGATCATCATCTCCCACGGCTGTGATCTGTGCATGCGCCCCGGCCAGTAATTTCAGCCAGCGGTACTGGATGGCGTTGCTGTCCTGAAACTCATCCACCAGGATATGTTTGAAGCGCTGCTGGTAGTTGCCGAGCAGCGAGGGGTTTTGCTCCAGAAGTTCGAGTGTGCGCAGCAACAGTTCGGCAAAATCCACCAGCCCCAGGCGCTGGCAGGTCTCCTCGTAATGGGTGTAGACCCGGATCAGCGTCTGCTGATGGCTGTCCCCGGTATCCCGCACGTGGGACGGCCGGCGACCTTCTTCTTTTTGACTGTTGATGAACCACTGGACCTGGCGCGGCGGCCAGTAACCTTCATCCAGACTAAGCTCTTTCAGGGCACGCCGGATTACGCGGTACTGATCATCCGAATCCAGGATCTCAAAGCCGCTCGGGAGGCCGGCCATTTCATGATGATCGCGCAGGATACGGTGTGACAGACCATGAAAAGTGCCGATCCACATTCCCCGTACCGAAAACCCTAAAAAGCCCTCGATACGTTTTCGCATCTCGTTGGCGGCCTTGTTGGTGAAGGTCACCGCCAGGATCGCGTAGGGTGAGGTTTCAAGCGCCTGCACCAGATAGGCGATGCGGTAGGTCAGTACCCGGGTTTTGCCGCTGCCGGCACCGGCGAGGACCAGCATCGGCCCAGGCGGGGCGCCTACCGCCTCGCGCTGGGCATCGTTTAAGGCATCGAAAATGGGCGAGACATCCATCACCTAACGCCGGTAAAACCGCTGATAAATCAGACGGTTATCTTCTTCTAGCGGTGTGCGGGGACCTTCGCGCCAGTGTGTTTCGTCAAGTTCCGGAAAGTAGACGAGGTGTTCTCCCGAGACGGTGTCGGGTACCCAGGTGATGTCGATGAAGTCGCAGTAATCGAGCGCGGCTGCATAAAGTTTGGCACCGCCGATAAACCAGATATTCCCCCGGCAACCGGCGATGGCAGATTCGAGCGATTTAAAACAGGCGACGTTGTCAAAACGGGACCGGGTGACCACGCGGTTGTCGCGTTGCGGCAGCGGTTTGGCGCCAATGGACTCGAAAGTGTTTCTGCCCATGACAATGGTCGAGCCCAGTGTCAGGCGTTTAAAGCGTTTCAAATCCTCGCCATAGTGCCAGGGAAGCGTACCGTCACGGCCGATGACGCGATCGGATGCCATGGCGACGATAGCGGCTCGCGTGGCTCCCCCTTCAGCTGGCGTCATGCACGTTACACAGCGACTTTAAAGGTGAGCGCGCGGTGAGGTTGGTAATCGTGCAGGCGGAAAATCTGCAGCAGTGATTCGGTATCGGCCTCGAGCAGTGCGGTAACATCCTCCAGGGCCTGAATATCGGGACTGATTTCAAGGCGCGGCAGCCCCCGTGGGTCGCGCGTGAGTTGCTCTTCAAGCCCCGGGATATGGTCGTACTCTGCCATCGAGCCATCGGGCTTGGCAGTGTAGATATGGGCGTCGATCAGGGTGTGGCCGAAGTACCCCGCTTTGATACCGGTAAAGCGCGAGATCAGCTCGAGCAAAAACGCATAACCGGCGATGTTGTAAGGCAGTCCCAGCGCCACGTCACAACTGCGCTGCGTCAGGTGCAGGCACAGTAACGGCTCGCGACGTTGATCCTGCTGGACGTTGAGTACCCAGAAGGCATGACAGGGCGGCAGCGCGCTGGTCTGAGCGTTGCCCGGTGCCCATGCCGAGACGACCAGGCGGCGGCTTTGGGGCCGCTCCTTGAGTTCGTTAATGACGTAGCGGATCTGGTCATTAAAAGTCGCTTCGCCGTTTTCATGCACGGGAAAGTTGCGCCAGAAGTTGCCATAGGCGCTTGGCACAAGCCCGTTGTCGTCCGCCCATGGTTCCCAGAAGCGGCAGCCGTGTTTGCGCAGCAAATCGATGCGGGTATCACCTGAGAGAAACCATAGGTTCTCAACGACAATGTTTTTCCATGAGATTTCCTTAGTGGTCAGAAGCGGAAATCCTTCCCGCAGATCGATCTGATAGTTGACGTTAAAGGTCGAGAGGGTGTCGACACCGGTGCGGTTGGTTTTGCGGTGACCGGACTCAAGGACTCGGCGGATGACATCAAGGTATTGCTGCAAGGGTGAACTCCATGGTGATCACGCTGGTGTGGATACTAGTCCTTGCCCTGCCGACGAAAGAAGTGCTCGATGGCTTTTCGGGCGACGTAGGCTGATTTTACATACCAGAATTCCTCGTTAATACACATGGCGGCAAACGCGAGTTTGCGCCCGTCTTTTTGCGCATAACCGACGAACCAGTCATATCGTCCTCCGGGGTTCTCTCCCGTGAGACTGCCGGTTTTGCCGCCGACGTCGACAGAGCGCAACCCGTTACGGCCAAACTTTTTAAAGGACCCACTGGCAGACCCCTTGGATACGGTCTGGCGCATCAATACCTGCAGATTGCGGGCGGCATCGTGGCTGACGACCGGGCGGGTACGGGCAGTCTCTGAAGCATAGAGAATCAAGCCGTCGTCGTCCACGACCTTTCGTACCAGCGAAGGGGTCACGAGACGCCCACCGTTGATAGCCACCGCTGCAATGACAGCGCCGTGTACAGGAGAAAGCGTCGTGCTCCGGGTGTAGCCTGAGGCGATTTCGGCAATCGACCAGGGATCATTCCCATCGAGTTCAAGCTGGCTTGGCGCAAGTGCAAAATCAGCACCGAGACCCTGATTGAATCCGAAGGCCTCGGCATAATCGACCAGAGTTTCGCCACCGACGGAAAATATGCCCAGCCGGGCGAACACGGTATTCACGGACTTGCCAAAGGCGCTCGACAGCGGGTAGCGGCGGGTCCACTGGTTGTCCTTGTGCTTGAGGACATTTTTTCGGTACAGGCTGGTTGTCTTGCCGTTAAAGGGCATCACCGTGGCCGGGGTGGCTTTGCCGAGATCAAGAACGGCCGCCGCGGTAATGATCTTGAAGACCGAGGCCGCCGGGTAGGTGGCCCTGAGCGCAAGGTTTTGGTCGCTGATGCCCCGTCGCTGGTGATTCACGAGCGCCAAGATTTCACCGGTTTCGGGGTCAAGCGCGACGAACACGCCGTAATCGGGGCTGTATTTCTCAAAAACCTCAGTGACTGCCTGCTGCAGGTCTGGGTCGATGGTGTATTCGACCATGGCCTGGTATCCGGTACCGTCCCGGTAGATGACGATCTTCTTTGGGTAACCGTTCTGATTGATTTCAGGACTCAGGGTGCGTCGGATCAGGGTCCGGTCTATCCCCCAGATATCCTGGCGCGACCACCTGCGGGTATCAATCTGCTCTGGCGCCAGCACCAGGCCGGCCGCCAGCATCACCGCAGACAGCACAGCCCAGCAGAGCCAGGAGAGCCGGCGGGTTGGTTGCGGGTTGGTGGCTTTCTTCGAGGGGATGATGGTCACCTGCCCGAGATGAGTGTATCGCGCGCTTCGTTGATGAGTGCGGCGAGGTAGTCGGTGCCGCCCCGGTCGGTGTGCAGCTTCTGGATGAGCCGTCGATGGGCAGTGGTGATCTCCTCATCGGAGGCATCGGTTGAAACACCCAGAATCTCGGCCGCTTGACTGGCAGACATCGCACCCTGACCGTGAGGCGGCGCATCGTGGCCAGCCGCCTCGTCGGCATCGCGCCAGCTGTCGCCGCGGGTCCGGTCCAGGTAGGCCTCCAGCAAGGCAGCAGACTGCGCATCCCGCGCGCGACAGTCCTGAAGCAGTTCCAAAAGCTGGGCATCCGAGAGCTCCTTGAGCCCGCGGCCGGAGAAAGGGCCGCTGATCACTTCGCCGTCAAGGTCGCCGCTGTCATGATCCAGAATCATGCGTAGCACAACGGTTTGCACCGTTGAGGTTTTGCCCGCGCTGGGGCCGCGGCTCGACTTGAACATATTCCACGCCTGCCTCGCCATCATGTATCGCTGCAGCCAGGGGACGAGGGCGCTGATGAGAGCGAACATCCAGGGGATTCGTCCGGTGATCACCAGCAGCAACAGCGCGCCGGCGATCCCGTAGAGGACGATCAGTTTCAGCGCCCGGGCGCGTTGTCCGGGACTGGCCTTTCCCAGCCAGGAAGCGAGCCACATCAATCCTGCCAGCGCGACCAGCGCTAGGAAAATTCTCGTCAAGATCAGTCCCTGGCGTCCAGCTGCTTGATCAGGCGCAGCACTTCGCCGCCGCATCGTCTGCCATGATCGACGAGAGCCTTATGACCGCCCGCCGCGTATACCGCGACGGCGCAGAGCAGATCCCGCAGCTGGGCTGCGCTGCTGCCATCGAAGCGGCAGTGCGCCCCCCGGGTGAGCCTCGCGATATGCGAAAATGTCTTCGCTGCGGTGGGGTCAGCGCCGTCCTGGAAGAGAAATACCGGGACCCCAAGGATGCCCAGTTCCCCGGACAGTTTTGCCAACTGATCGGGATCTTCCTCCATGCAGTCACCCACAAACACCAGTGCGCTGATGGCGCCTTGAGCGGTCCGGGCCTGCCCGAGGGTATGTTTGAGCAGCCGGGCAATTTGGGTCTGTCCGGCGGCGCAGCGGATGGACGTCATCCGCTTCTGCAGGACCCCGGCTTCGGCTGCCCAGGGCGCTGCCTTGAATTCGCCATAGCCGCGGTAGTAGGCCAGTTGAATTTCAAGACCGCCCATCGACGCGGTTGCTTCAAACATCTGTGCCTGAATGTGGCAGGCGCGATCCCACAGCGGTTCCCGGCTCGCCGTCGCGTCCATGCCGAAGACGAGACGGGCACAGTGATCGCGTCGTACGGGTAACGCAGTGCTGCGGGCTTGTTGTAAAAACCGGTTTACGTCTTCCTGGCTGGACGGCCGCAAGACCTTTTTTCTTGATGAAGTCACGGCAGATGAGGATTCAGCAGATCGTGGAACAATCATATCATTGCGTTGCCCGACCATTCGCGGGAGCACGACGGTGAATATTTTGGCGCTGTGGGAAGGTCTGGCCCTCGGCAGCGCTCTCATCATCGCTATCGGTGCGCAGAATGCCTTCGTCTTGCGCCAGGGTCTCGCCCGCCAGCATGTCTTCGCCGTTTGCACGGTGTGCTTTGGCGGCGATGTTCTGCTCATCAGCGTCGGCGCGGGTGGCCTGGGGACGGCGTTTCGGGCCGACCCACTGATCCTGCAGGGCGTCGCCTGGGCTGGCACGCTGTTTTTATGGTTCTTTGCCTTCCGGGCGTTCGCCCGGGCAGCTCGACCACGGGCCCTGTTGCCGGTGGCGTCGGGGGACAGGGCCGAATCCCTGGGCACGGCGGTCACCAGTGCTCTCGCCGTGACCTTTCTCAACCCCCATGTCTATCTCGATACGGTGCTGCTGCTGGGCGGCGTCGCGGCCCGCTTTGCAGGCGGCGAGCGGATTATGTTCGCCTGTGGTGCGGCTTTGGCATCACTGCTGTGGTTTTACGGGCTGGGGTTTGGGGCGGCCCACTGGTCCCGCTTTATCTCCCGGCCGCAAACCTGGCGGGTGATTGATATTGGGATTGGTCTGATGATGGGGCTGCTGGCGGTTTCTCTCGGACACTGGGCCTGGAGCCACAACTAGCGATCGCCATCAGCGCTCGGCAAGGGCGCGTTCGACGATTTCGCCGACATCGCGGGACAGATGTGCTGTACCACTGATTTTTTGCAGCACCTCATGCATGCGCTCACGACGCCCCGGCTCGTAACGTCTCCATAGATTGAAGGCCGAGGCCAGCCGGGCCGCGACCTGGGGATTCTTGGGATCCGTTGCGAGCAGTTGTTCGGCGACCAGTTGATATCCGCTGCCGTCTGGCTCATGGAAGCGCAGCGGGTTGGCATGTGCCAGTGCCCCGATCAGGGCATGAATCTTGTTGGGATTGTCCTGCTGATAGCAAGAGTGGCGCGTCAGTTTCCGGACCCGTGCGAGCGTGTCCCCGCACCGTGACACCGCCTGGACCCGCAGCCATTTATCCATTACCAGGGGGAATTCGCTCCAACGGTCCTCGAAAAACGAGAGCGCCTGGTCGCGGCCAGAAAGGGTCTGATTGGCCAACGGCGCCAGGGCGGCGAGCGCGTCGGTCATATTGTCAGCGGTTTTCAACTGTTTGAGCGCGAGCGCGGTGATCTCCTCCGATTCCAGTGTCATCAGGTAGCCAAGGCAGGTATTGCGCAACTCGCGTGCTGCCGCGCTCGCCGAATCGCGCTGGTAAGGCATTTTTGCTTCAAGCGCGTGGTAGCGTTCAAGAAGTACCTCGGTGTAGCGCCTCGCCAACGCTTGCATCACGGACCATCTGGATAGGTGGATACCCTCGGGATCGATAACATCGACAAACTCGCCGAGGTAGTTCTCTTCGGGAAGCCTCAGGGCGAGCGCCTGGAAGGCACGGTCGGGCAGATCTGCGCACAGCGTCTTGCCGAAGGATTGTGCAAACTGCTCATCCAGTACACCGACCGAGGGGTCGTTGAGCCACCGAAGCATTTCTTTGCGGGCAAGTGTCTGGCCCGCGTCCCAGCGGCAGAAGGGATCGTCATCATGGCCGGCAAGCACCACCAGATCCTGATCACTGAGTTCAGTCTGGACCATGACGGGAGCAGAAAAGCCGCGCAGCAGAGAAGGTATCGGCCGGCTTGCGAGACCCGTGAAGGTAAATTCCTGAACGGCGTCTGTCAGTACCAGCGTGTGCTCATGCTGTTTGCGCGCATTACCCCCGGATCGGGCATCGAGCGCTTTTCCCTGGGCGTCAAAAAACGCCACGATGATGGGCATCTGCAGGGGAGGCTGGTGTTCTCCTGCCGAGTCGGGATTATTCTGGGCGATGCGCAGGCAATAGCGGCACCGGTCAGGATCAAAACTGCCAGAAACCTCAATCCGTGGAGTGCCGGCCTGCTGATACCAGCGGCGAAACTGGGAGAGGTCGACGCCGCAGGCAGCCTCCATGGCGCCAACAAAATTATCGGTGGTGACCGCCTCGCCATCATAGTGCTCAAAGTAATGCCTGCAGCCCCGAAGGAATCCCTGCCCGCCGACCAGCAGGCTGAGTATACGGACCAGCTCGGCTCCTTTGATGTAGACGGTCAGGGTGTAGAAATTGTTGATCTCAACAAAAGATTCGGGCCGGACCGGATGGGCCATGGGCCCCATGTCTTCACGAAACTGCTGTGTGCGCACGAGATTGGCATCCTCAATCCGCTTGACGCCGGCAGAGCCATGGTCGGCACTGAACTGCTGCTCGCGGAATACCGTGAAGCCCTCCTTGAGGCTGAGCTGGAACCAGTCGCGCAGGGTCACGCGGTTACCGGACCAGTTATGCAGGTACTCATGACCGATAACATCCCGAACAGCGCGATAGTCGTGGTCAGTCGCGGTCGCCGGCTGCGCGAGGACATAGCGGGTGTTGAAGATATTGAGCCCCTTGTTCTCCATGGCGCCCATGTTGAAGTCCTCGACCGCCACAATGTTGTACTGGCCAAGATCATATTCACAGCCGTACACCTTCTCATCCCAGATCATCGCCTCGCGAAGTGCAGCCAGCGCGTAATCACATTGTGGAATGTCCCGCGAACGCGCGTAGATCCGTAACAGCACCTCACGCCCGGAGCACGTGCTGAAGCGGCCCTCGATAAACTGCAGCGGCCCGGCGACCAGGGCAAAGAGATAGCAGGGCTTGGGGTGGGGATCATCCCATATGGCGTAGTGGTGTATTCCGTCATCGCCGCCTTCCACCTGATTGCCATTGGCTAGGAGCACCGGGTATTGCGCCTTCAGCGCACGGAGCGTGACGCGGTAAACGGACAATACGTCAGGGCGATCCAGAAAATAGGTGATACGTCGAAAGCCCTCCGGCTCACACTGGGTACACAGCGTATCGGCGGAGGCGTACAGGCCATTGAGTTCTGAATTGGCTGCGGGGTTTATCTCGGTCTCGATCTGAAGTGTCGTCGTAGGTTCGCGCAGATTCAGTGTGAGTGTGGTTTCATCGCGGTGCCACTTTGCAGGATCGAGCGTTTCACCGTTGATCTTGACACTGATCAGGTCTAACTTTTCACCATGCAGGACCAGTGGTCGCTGGTGGTCGCCGGACCGTTCAACCGCAAGGCAGGACCGGACCCGCGTTCGTTCCCGGTCGAGGTCAACCTGCAGTTGAATGCCGGGAATCCGGTAGTCGGGCGGCGCGTAGTCCCTCAAGTAAACGCGTTGAGCGCTCTTTTGTCGCGCCGCCATCAGATGATGCTAATCAGCAGGACCACGAAGGCCGCAACGGCCAGCAGCGGCAACAGGACCGCCGGCCAGTCGCTCGGCGAATCGCTGGATTCCTTCATCAGCGTTTTGATACCCGGGAAAAACCACAGAATGACCAGCAGCGCGAGGACGCCGAGCAGTATTTTTTCCCAGGTCGCGAGCGGATCCATTGAAGATTTCGGTGTGGTTGAGTTTGGGGCGTAGACCGGACAAGGCGCCCGAGTATCTCAGTGTAACTATTTCATTTTGAGCCAGAATTTTATCCCAGACGAAGGACAGAGATCGAGGGAGAGATTTGCTGATCCGGTGGTGAAATGTCTGCGCGAAAGGAGTAGGATTGACCAAGCGCGGTGAGGTCGCAAGCGGTGACCGCGTCGAGGTCGCCGTTTCGTCTGCGGTCTCGCTGCGTGTGGGATAACTCACCAACAGTCAGTACGTGAGGGAGACAGACCTAATATGACCGAAGTGCAACAGAGTGAACATGACCTCAGCGCAAAAATAGAAAAGCTCAGATCAGAGCACCGCGCCTTAGACGAAGAACTCCAAAGCATCGCCGAAGATCCGCTGATCGACGATCTGCAGGTGCAAAGACTGAAAAAACGCAAACTGTTTCTCAAAGACAGTATCAGCCACCTCGAAAGCCGGCTGGTTCCAGACATCACTGCCTAGTTTATCGACAGGCTACAGAAAAATGCCCCCGGATATCGGGGGCATTTTTTTGGATGGCCTGCCTCCTCAGTAGCGGTAGTGGTCGGCTTTGTAGGGGCCATCCGTTGCAACCCCGATGTATGCAGCCTGTTCATCAGTAAGCTCTGTCAGTTTGGCACCGATTTTGTCAAGATGAAGCCGTGCCACCATTTCATCGAGGTGCTTGGGCAGGATGTAGACCTTGTTGTCGTACTGGTCGCGCTTCTGGAACAGCTCAATCTGCGCCAGCGTCTGGTTGGTAAATGAATTAGACATGACGAAACTGGGATGGCCGGTCGCACAGCCCAGATTCACGAGCCGGCCCTGTGCCAGCAGGATGATGCGCTTACCGTCCGGGAAGATCACGTGGTCGACCTGCGGCTTGATGTTCTCCCACTCGTAACGTTCAAGTGAGGCGCAGTCGATCTCATTGTCAAAGTGACCGATGTTGCAGACGATCGCCTGATCCTTCATCTGCGACATGTGTTCATGCGTAATCACCTGGTAATTGCCCGTCGCGGTAACAAAAATGTCCGCCTGGCTGGCGGCTTGGTCCATGGTGACCACCCGGTATCCTTCCATGGCGGCCTGCAGGGCGCAGATGGGATCAATCTCGGTGATCCAGACGGTCGCGCCGAGGCCGCGTAGAGACTGTGCGGAGCCCTTGCCGACGTCACCATAACCAAGCACCACCGCGAGTTTTCCCGCGACCATCACGTCGGTCGCACGCTTGATGCTGTCGACCAGAGATTCCCGGCAGCCGTAAAGGTTGTCAAATTTGGATTTGGTCGCCGAGTCGTTGACGTTGATAGCGGGGAACAACAACTCGCCGTCTTTTTGCATCTGGTAGAGACGCTTGACCCCGGTTGTCGTTTCCTCTGTCACACCGAGAATATTCGTTTGGATATTCGAGTACCACCCGGGCTGGGTCTTGAGCCGCTCGCGGATCGCATCGAATAGCGCGACCTCTTCTTCACTGCCGGGGTTGTCCAGCAAAGAAGGATCCTGCTCGGCCTTGGCGCCGAGATTGACCAGCAGTGTCGCATCTCCACCGTCGTCGAGAATCATGTTGGGTGTACCACCGTCGCTCCACTCGAAGATGCGGTGGGTATAGGCCCAGTAGTCGGCCAGGGTCTCCCCCTTGTAGGCGAATACCGGCGTGCCTCCTGCCGCAATGGCGGCGGCGGCATGGTCCTGGGTCGAAAAGATGTTGCACGAGGCCCAGCGGACGTCGGCGCCGAGGGCGTGGAGGGTCTCGATCAGGACCGCCGTCTGGATGGTCATGTGCAGGCTGCCGGCGACGCGCGCGCCTTTGAGGGGCTGGCTGGGGCCGTACTTCTCCCGCAGGGCCATCAGGCCGGGCATCTCGGTCTCGGCAATGGCGATCTCTTTGCGGCCGAACTCTGCGAGCAAGAGGTCGGCAACCACGAAGTCCTGATCGGACTGGGGCTGTATCACAGCGCTCATGGGGTAGTCTCCATGTTCACTGAGCGCCGTTGATCAAGGGCAGACGCCATTAAAGCCGAGCCTGGCGGGCGGGCGCCCGTTGCAACGCTCCTCGGCGACGTCTAAAGGTAATCAGTTGGGGATCGAAGTGTAAAACCCTGGCTTAAGGGGAATTCACGGCAATTTTACCGCGTCCGCCCTCACTTAAGGCCAGCCGCCTCCCGCAGCGCAGCCGCTTTATCGGTACGTTCCCAGGGGAAGCCGTCTTCACCGCGGCCGAAGTGACCGTACGCGGCGGTGGGTCGATAGATCGGCCGCAGCAGATCCAGGTCTTCGATGATGCCTTTGGGTCGCAGGTCAAAGTGTTCCCGGATCAGCGCCTCGATCTGGCCTTCGGCGATGGTGGCGGTACCGTTGGTATTCACCATCAGTGAGACCGGTTCTGCGACCCCGATCGCGTAGGCCACCTGCGCTTCGCATTGCTCAGCGAGGCCCGCAGCGACGACGTTTTTGGCGACGTAACGCATGGCGTACGCTGCCGAGCGGTCGACTTTGCTGGGATCCTTTCCAGAGAAAGCCCCGCCACCGTGGTGTGCTGAACCGCCGTAGGTATCCACAATGATCTTGCGGCCGGTCAGTCCGCAGTCGCCATGGGGTCCGCCGATCACAAATCGGCCCGTCGGATTGACCAGAAAGCGGGTGTCCGCTGTGAGCATTTGTTCGGGGAGCACCGGTTTGATGATTTCCTCAATCACGGCCTCGCTTAAAGTCGCATGATCGACGTCCTCACTGTGTTGTGTCGACAGGACCACGGTATCGATCGAGACCGGTTTACCATCCTCGTAGCGCACCGAGACCTGACTTTTGGCGTCGGGCCGTAACCAGGGAAGTCCGCCGTTTTTGCGAACCTCGGCCTGGCGTTTGACCAGGCGGTGTGAATAGGTGATCGGGAACGGCATCAGGACATCGGTTTCATTGCAGGCGTAGCCAAACATCAGCCCCTGGTCACCTGCGCCCTGATCACGGTCCAGGCCCTCTCCTTCGTTGACACCCTGGGCGATATCAGCAGACTGCTTATCGAGGGTGACCATCACCGCACAGCTGGAATAATCAAAACCCATCTCGGAGGAGGTGTAGCCAATATCCTTGATGGTGTCGCGGACGGTCTGTGCCAGATCCACCTCGGCATTGCTGGTGACTTCTCCTGCAATCACGGCGAGCCCGGTGTTGACCAGCGTTTCACAGGCGACCCGTGACGAGGAATCCTGGGCAAGCATCGCATCCAGCACCGCATCCGAGATCTGGTCTGCCATCTTGTCCGGATGACCCTCGGATACAGACTCTGAGGTGAAAAGAAAACTGCTAGCCATCGCTTCTCCTCCGTGATACTTCAAGCATGTTGTAACGAAACGGCGGGATTCTAGCAGACCGCTTACGCGTTTATTGCGCAGGGATTCGCCGGTGATGGGAGTCGGGTTGGCCAGGTTGGGGCCAGCGCCCAATATTGGGCGGGATCGTCGTCGGCATCAGCCTCATTGCGGGTCCGTTTTTTCCAGAGCAATCTGCCACTGATGGTCGTCGAGATCGCGTTCGAGGGAAAACCCGGTACTGAAGGAGGTCTCTGACCAGTTTGCGGTCAGCGTTTCATTCATGATCCAGTCCCGGTACTCATCGATGGCTTGAGTGACCAGCGGTGTTCCATTGACGTGCAGCCGGATCCGGTCGGAAACCTCAAGTTCCGCCTGCTTCCTGCCGTCCTGCACGGATCGCACAATCTCCCGGGCGATACCTTCACGAAGCAATGCGTCGTTCAGGGTAGTGTCCAGCGCGACCAGCTGGCCCCCCGATTCAGCGCAGGCATAGCCCTCGGCTGACTCGGTTTCTACCAGCAGATCCTCGGCTTCAAAGGCGATGCTTTGTCCATCAATCTTGAGCGTGACTTCCTCACCATTGGCGCAGGCCACGGCAATGGAGGCGCCGTCCGCCTCGGCCAGTGCCTGCCGGATGGCCGGAATGCGCTTGCCATAACGTTTGCCGAGGCGCGGCAGGTTGGGTTTGATCCGGTAAGTCACCAGCTCGGCATCAGCGGCGATGAACTCAAGCAATTTGACGTTGAGTTCCTCCAGAACCTGTTGTTCATGATCCCGCACGGCCTGACGCGCCTCGCCGGTGGGCACTCTGACGAGCAGCCGGGCAAGCGGCTGGCGGACGCGCACCTGACTGGCTTCGCGGGCCGCCCGCCCGAGCGCCACGACATCCTGGATGACCTCGGTGGCTTCGCGCAGCGCAGTGTCCTGCCACGCATCCGGAACCTTAGGCCACTCACTCATGTGCACGCTGATCGGAGCGCCTGGATCCTGGGAACGTACCAGGTTCTGGTACATCTCCTCTGCCAGGAATGGCATGAAAGGCGCAATCAGGCGTTGCAGTGTGTTGAGGCACTGATACAGCGTGAGGTAGGCAGACTGTTTGTCGGTGCCGGCCTCGCTCTTCCAGAACCGACGCCGGTTGCGACGGATATACCAGTTGCTGAGCTGGTCAACAAAGGCCTCGATCGCCTGCCCGGCACCGCGGGCGTCGTAGGCATCCATTGCCTTGGTGACGGTTTGGACCGTGTGCTGCACCAGTGCGAGCGCCCATCGATCAATCTCCGGTCGATCGGCAAGCGCAACCTCGTCGTTAAGATCGACGTCATCGAGTGAGGCATAAAGCGTAAAAAACGCGTAGCTGTTCCAAAGCGTATTGACGAAGGAACTCGCGACCTCACGGACGATATCCACGGAAATCCGCTTTTGGCTTTCCGGTGCCAGCCGGGCAAGAAAATACCAGCGCAAAGGATCAGCACCAATATGATCGAAGACATCGTAGGGATTGACGATGTTGCCAAGGGACTTGGACATTTTTTTTCCGTCTTTGTCGACGATATGGCTCAGGCAGACACAGTTGCGGTAGGCCACGCTGTCTGAGACAAGTGCGGCGATGGCGTGCAGGCTGTAGAACCAGCCGCGGGTCTGGTCGATAGCCTCACAGATGTAGTCCGCCGGAAAGTGCTGGGCAAAGGTCTCCTGGTTTTCGAAGGGGTAATGCCACTGGGCATAAGACATCGCACCCGAGTCGAACCAGCAGTCGATGACTTCGGCGACGCGCCGATAGCGTCGGCCGTTTTCAGGATGGGTAAATGTGATCTCATCGATTGCAGGCCGATGCAGATCGGCTTCGCTGAGCGAGGTACCGCAGAGCGATTCGAGTTCTGCCAGCGAGCCGACGCAAAGGTAGTCACCGTCGCCATCGGTCCACAGTGGCAGCGGGGTGCCCCAGAACCGCTCGCGTGACAACGCCCAGTCAATGTTGTGTTCCAGCCAGTTGCCAAAGCGGCCGTCGCGGATTGATTCGGGCACCCAGTTGATAGTCTGGTTCAGCGCAACCATGCGCTCGCGGATTGCGGTGGTCCGGATGTACCAGGCGTTCTTGGCGTAGTAAATGAGCGGGTCGCCGGTCCGCCAGCCGAAGGGATAGTTGTGGCGGTACTCCTCCGCCTTGAAGAGCACCCCGCGCTCACGCAGCCAATCGATAATGACCGGGTCGGCGTCCTTGAAGAACATCCCTGCAACCGGTTGTACCGCTTCGATGAAGTGACCGTCCAGGCCAACGCCGTGCACCACAGGCAGGCCGTGTGCCTGTGCCAGCGCCAGATCGTCGACGCCATAGGCGGGGGCAACATGGACGATACCGGTGCCGTCTTCGGTACTCACGAAGTCGCCAGGCAGAACCCGGCAGACATCGCCGGGAGCATCGAGGTGGTCGAAAAGCCGCTGATAGTAAAGACCCGCCAGCTCGCTGCCCTTGACGGTTTTCAGCACCCGGAATTCTCTGTCACCCAGCACCTCACTCATCCGGGCCTTTGCCAGGATCAGGGTTTCTCCGGCGAGATCAACATGGACGTAATCGATATCGGCTCCTACCGCAAGCGCGAGGTTGGATGGCAGCGTCCAGGGGGTAGTGGTCCAGACGAGGAACGAGGCACTGTCGTCGACGAGCCGGAAGCGGACGGTGACTGAGGGATCAACGGTCTCGCGGTAGCCCTGCGCGACTTCGTGGGAAGACAGCGTTGCGCCGATTCGGGGATCGTAGGGCACGACCTTGTAGTCCTGGTAGATCAGTCCCCGGTCCCAGATTTCTTTCAGCAGATGCCAGACAGACTCGATGTACTGGTTATCGAGGGTGTAGTAAGCCTGATCGAGATCCACCCAAAAGCCCATCCGCTCGGTCATGGCCTCCCAGTCGCTGATGTATCGCATGACCGAGTCACGGCAGCGGCGGGTGAACTCGGCGACCCCGACCGCTTTTTCAATTTCCTTCTTGTCGAAGATGCCGAGTTCTTTTTCGATCTCGTGCTCTACCGGCAGGCCATGGGTATCCCAGCCGGCCTTTCGCGGCACGTGGAAACCCTGCATGGTCTTGTAGCGGGGGTAGATGTCCTTGAAGCTGCGTGCAAGGACGTGGTGAATGCCGGGCTTGCCGTTGGCGGTGGGCGGTCCCTCGTTGAAGGTGAAAAGCGGCCGACCCGCGCTGTGTTGCAGGCTCTGTTCAAAAACGGCCTGCGCCTGCCAGAATTCAAGAATGCCCTGCTCTAAGGCCGGGCCGTCATAGCGTGTATCGACTTGGCTGAAACTCATGCTGGCTCGCGCGTTCTGGTCCCCTCACCGGGTTCATCTGCTCCGGGGCGATTCGAACCGCCCCGGGGAGAGGGGTTCGCGCGCGGTACCACCCGGCTTTGCCCGGCCTATCGCCCGGCCTTGGAACATGTTTCGTGTCCCGGACCTGTCTCGAAGGTCAGTCGGCTGAGCCTACTGCGTCCGGCTGTTGCTCAGCCGTAGGGTTCGGTCAGCGGCTCAGGGGTGATCTTCATCAGGACCCGGCCCGGGGATTCCAGCTCCTCCCGGTCTCTGGGTGCGCCCGATTACTCGTCCCCGTCAATGCCCGTTGCCCGCAGGAGTTTACAGGCAACCTGTAGGCAGGGGCTAAATTTACCCGTGCGACATACGCAAGGCAAATCACGCCTTGACCCGGTGGGTATGCCCTGGCTATGCGTGCGAGCGCTGTCCCGTTAAAGTCAGCCGTATGAACGTTGATCAATTGCCGGTGCGCACCGGTCACCCATGATATTGCCGGTGGTCGTTGATGTGATCGTGCCGGTTTTCGGCGTTGTGGCTTTGGGCTATGTGGTGGGCGCGTTTCGCTGGATGGATTCGTCGGCTGTGCGAGGCCTGTCTCTGTACGTGTTCAACATCGCGATACCGCTGCTGCTGTTTAAGGCAATGAGTACTGTGACCCTCCCGGAGCAAATGCCCTGGGGTTACGTGCTTGGGTTTTTCGCTTGTGCATTGGGTTCGTTTCTGGCGGTTTTCTGGCTGATGCGCACGACGTCAAACCGGCTTGCGGGCGAAGTTGGCATATTTGCGTTCGGCTGCAGTTACGGAAACTTTATTCCCCTCGGCATCCCCTTGGTGCTGACAGCCTTTGGAGAGGCGGCAACCGTACCGCTTTTTCTTCTGGTGGCGTTCCAGGCGCCGGTCTTTTTTGCGCCGATGATCATCATCCAGGAGCGTGCCAAACACCGGAATCGTCGCGGCCCGATTGGCTGGCCCGTGCTCAAGAGCATTTTCGCTAACCAGTATTTGTTGGGAATCGGCCTCGGTGCCGCCGTCAATCTGTCGGGGCTATCCCTGCCGGGCCCGGTATCAGAGATCATCGGGATGATCGGCCGGTCAGCGGTGCCTTGCGCGCTCTTCGCTTTGGGCGCGGCCCTCAGTTATTACGCGATCGAGGGCGTGCTCAGCCGTTCCCTGGCGGTGGTCGTGGTCAAGAACCTGCTGCTGCCTTTGCTGGTGTGGTGGGTTTCGGGCCGGTTGGGTTTGCCGCCGGTCTGGCAAGCCGTCATGGTGGTGATGGCGGCACTCCCCGCGGGCATCAACACCTATCTTTTCGCCGAGCGTTACGAGTGCGGCCAGGCTCTGGCCGGCACCGCTGTGGTGCTCAGCACCGCGGTTTCGGTCGTCACGCTTTCGATCATCCTGTCACTCTTGGCGTGAAGAATCACAGGTCAGGCGGCGCTGTCGAAGGACGTTAGGGTTTTGATGTGAGTAGCGACGCTTAAGGCCAGCGCATCGAGGTCGTAGCCGCCTTCCAGCACTGAGAGTATCCGGCCGTTGCAGTGACGGTCCGCGCATTCCATGAGCCGTTCGGTCATCCATCCGTAGTAATCGGTGGTCAGATTGATGCCGCCCAGAGGGTCTGCCTGATGTGCATCAAAGCCGGCGGAGATCAGAATAATGTCGGGCCTGAAAAGATCGACGGCTGGCAGGATTTTTTCGGTGAATGCCTCAGTATAGGTATCATTGTCTGCGCCCGCGTTCATCGGGCAGTTGAGTGTCGTCCCTTTGCCGGCGCCAATACCGACCTCTGAGCGTGATCCGGTGCCCGGATAATGCGGATACTGGTGGGTGCTGATATAGAAGACACTGGGATCGTCCTCGAACAGGTGCTGGGTGCCATTGCCGTGGTGCACATCCCAGTCGAGGATCAGTATTTTTTCCAGGCCGTGGTGCCGCTGCAGGTATCGGGCCGTGATCGCAATATTGTTGAAAAGGCAAAAGCCCAGAGCCGCATCGTACTCGGCATGGTGGCCCGGGGGTCGAATCAGGGCAAAGCCGTTATCTGTACGGCCCGATGCGACAGTATCGGCAAGTGTGAGGACCGTGCCGGCGGCAAGGCAGGCGATATCAAAAGATTCTGCACAGATGGCAACGTCAGGTGTGTCGAGGTAAGGCAGTCCCTCTTTACAACTGACACGGGCGCGCTCGATCAGCCCGCGATGGTGCACTGATGCCAGCCACTCCTGCCCACAATCGACGGCGGGTACGCTGTCCAGCGATGAAAACCAGTACTGGGTTTCAAGGTGTTCGAGCGTATGCGACAGGCGCGAAGCGCGTTCCGGGTGTCCGTGCCCGGTATCATGGTCTTCGAACCTGGGGTCGCTGGCGAAAGCCGTTTTCATTAAGGCGGGTGGCTCCAGAGACTGAACGGGGTCGCGGTAGAATCACTCGTCAAATCACCCCGTGCTGACAGGCGCAGTATAAACAAGTCCTAAGCCTCCATTTGTGCTGATGCTCCTCCCCCAAAGCGACCGAGAAGTGGCGATATGAACGCATCCTGGATCGTGCTGCTGGCCCTGGTACTGATCGGGATTTTTCTTGCGAGCCGGGCCTGGCCTGCAAGAGGCGCCCGGGGTAGTGCATTGGACGCTAACGGCGATACTGACGAATTTCAGGGGCCGACGCTCAGTATTGCCACTTACAACATCCACCGGGCCCGGGGCACAGACGGCAGAAAGAACCTGGACCGCATTGCTGATGTGCTAAGAGCCTGCGACGTGGTTGCCCTGCAGGAAGTGGAGGGGACAAGCCCTTTGCGTCGGCATGATCAGGCGTACCGACTCGGCCGGTTGCTCGACCGGGCAACTCATTTTTCGCCGACGAGGCGGCTTTTGTTTTTTGCGCAGCGCGGTAACGGCCTGGTTAGCCGCTTTCAGGCAACCGGGTGGCAGACGACGCCACTTTCCCCCTCGACAGGCAGGGCCCACCGGAACCTCACGGTATACCGCTTTGAACTCGGGGGTCTTCCGCTGGTGGTCATCAACACTCATCTGTCAAAACCCGCCGAGGGCGAGGTTCCGCTCGAGGCGGTGATGCATACCTTTGCGGGTTATCCGCGGGCTGTACTGGTGGGAGATTTCAACGCGGGTAAAGAGGATCCCGCGATGCGCCGCTGGATACCTGCGGACGCCAAAGATGCACTCGCTGGTCTTGATGACAAGGGCAGAGTAGACATGATCTTCGTTCGCGGTCTTAAGATCGAGGATGCCTGGTCGCAGCCGGCGGGGCCTTCAGATCATCCGTTTTTCGCCGCGCGAATCCGCGTGGTGGAGTAAATAGCGGCCTTCAGCTCACAGCAAAGCCGGCTGCATTCAGCAGGGTTCTGGACCTTTCACCGATCTTCGGTTGAGGGTCGTCCTTCTCCCACCACCGCATCCATCGTGCGGCATCTTTGGCCAGTGCCCGCTCGCACGCTCCGGTGTTCTTGTGCTGTTGCAGCCCGTCAAGATCGAGCAGAACCGTCCGGTCTGGAGTAATCAGGAAATTG
>CEPS01028482.1_pt1 | contig 71192 bp, 66 predicted proteins | sample 530401 | NCBI WGS metagenome assembly CEPS01 (sample SAMEA2620035, study PRJEB7988) | marine metagenome | biome: marine biome (ENVO:00000447); feature: mesopelagic zone (ENVO:00000213) & marine oxygen minimum zone (ENVO:01000065); material: "saline water (ENVO:00002010), including plankton... | reverse complement strand
TACTTAACCAGCTAAAGGAAGACCACGGCAAGTTAAACGTTTTCTTCGAAGGGCATCTAAAGAAATGTTCGGTCGCTGAACTGTCTGTAAAAGCATTGGCGAGATCATAAAACTCTCACCTGCAGCCAGTATATGACCAAATGCGTCTGATTGATTTAATTGCCCTCTAATTTCCAGCTTAGGACCATTTGCTTCTCGTCATCACTATTTATCAGTCCAGGAATTGCCCGGTATTAATTTATGTGATCTGAAACGACTGCATAGACCCGTCGCGTACGCCCCGCCGACCCAAGTGTTCCCGACATAGGGCGAACATCCTGCGCCTTCAGCCGATGAAGGCGATATGGAACTTCACGCCCACCCGTCTGACGGCTCCCCCGAGCGTCCTGGTTCGTGGCGAGCATATTTCAATTGAGATTGTCTGCAATCACCCATCACCTCAAAGACTTGACAAATCTTTTTCGATCAATATAGGATAGATTGTTTGAAATGTGAGAAAAATCTCAACACAATTTATTATTTTCGTTTAGGTCGCTCCAAAAAAACAAGTTTTTATCTGTTATATGATACAAAGTGCCCACAGACTCCATAAACGCTTCGACATCGGCATAACCATGTAACGGCTGATTGGAGATAGCCAACCCATCGAACGGATCGTCCGCATAGACATCCCACGGATGGTAAGGCAAAACGGCAAGGGCAGATAACGAGAACCTTCAAAAACAAGGATTCGGCCTATTCAAGAGTTGCGATATTAAATAAGGAAAGTTGGGTGGTGCTGTCGGGGTGCTACCCTGCTCCAAAGAAGGTTGTTCTTGATGGAATACAGGAACCCGGTGCAGAAAGTCCCCTGCCGACGGAGAATTGTGTTTTCGAAAACTTGTCCTCGAACGGTTGATGCGATATTACCGCTTTCTGTCCGAATCGTCGGCCATAAACCCGGCCCCGACCGTCACCAGCGCCCGGATCGCCGAAGCTCTCGACATCGACGCCACGCAGGTCCGAAAGGATTCTGCCGCCATCGGGCTTAAGGAAATGGGCAGAGTGGACTTTGGGACCCACGGGCTGAATATTGTGGCGGCCTTCGACAACGACAAGAACAAACGAGCGTCCTGGTTCGTGACGAGCATATTTCAATAGGATTATCTGAAATCACCCATCACCTCAAGGAGTAAGCGTGGTCGTTGGGGGCAAAGGAACGGTGCGTCGGTGTCTGGTTGAAAAACGTGATAAAAATCCTAAAATATGTATGGAAAGCGGGGAAAAGACGATTAGCCAGTAATAAATGTTCACCGTTCTCTAAAACCTCAAACCTATCAGCAGGGAGGAAGAAACATGCCAAGTTTTGTGATTCTGGACAAATGTGACGGGTGCAAGGCACTCGACACGACAGCCTGCCAACACATTTGCCCGAACGATCTCATGGTCCTAGACAAAGAAACGATGAAGGCCCGCAACCAGGATCCCCAGATGTGCTGGGAGTGTTTCAACTGCGTCAAGATCTGCCCGACACAGGCGGTAGAGGTCCGCGGATATCAGGACTTCGTGCCGATGGGCGCGAGCGTGACGCCCATGCGCAGTACCGAGGACATCATGTGGACCGTCCAGTTTCGAGACAAAAACATCCGGCCGAAGCGCTTCAAATTCCCGATCCGCAGAGGCGTCGAAGAGGGCAAGGCTCAGCCTTTTGGTCATTACGAAACGGGCGATGAAGACCTGAAGAGCCCGACGTTGATGTGTGAGCCCGCCAGCTTGAACACCGAGAGGGGCCCGGTGAAGATGGACAAGGTCCCGACGCTGTAATCGGGATGGATTGCCGTCATGGATCTGTCTTTTACGGCAAACGAACTGATCAACTACAAAATAGAGAGGTAAGGGAAAATGGATAATTTCGAAACGATTACTGTGGAGACCGACCTGCTGATTTGTGGCGGCGGGATGTCCGCCTGCGGCGCGGCAGTGGAAGCGTCTTACTGGGCAAACAAGCACGGCTTGAAGGTCGCCCTGGTCGATAAAGGAGCCATGGATCGATCGGGCGCGGTCGCGATGGGCCTTTCGGCCATCAACATGTATGTGGATCTCAATAGCGGCAACAACACACTAAAGGACTATTGTGATTACGTCCGCAACGATCTCATGGGAATCACACGCGAAGATCAGGTGAGCAACATCGCGCGCCATGTCGACGGCTCGGTGCACCTTTTCGAGAAGTGGGGTCTCCCGATCTGGACGGACGAGGAGGGAAACTACGTCCACGAGGGTCGGTGGCAGCTGATGATCAACGGCGAATCATATAAGGTCATCGTCGCCGAAGCTGCCAAGAACGCCATGGTGGAGACCGGCGGCGAGATCTACGAGCACGTCTACCTGTCACATCCTCTAATGGACGGCGACAAGTGCGTAGGCGCGATCGGGTTCAGCCTCAGGGAAAACAAAGTATACGTGTTCAAGGCCAAGGCCGTGTTCGTCGGCATGGGCGGCGCAGTGCACGTCTTCAAGCCGCGCTCGACGGGTGAAGGCTTCGGCCGCTCCTGGTATCCGCCCTTCAACTCGGGCGCGAGCGCCTTTTTCACCATTTACGCCGGCGCCGAGATGACCTGCCAGGAAGTCCGGTTTATCCCGGTCCGTTTCAAGGACGCCTACGGTCCGGTCGGCGCATGGTTCCTGCTCTTCAAAGCGATTGCGACCAACGCCCAGGGCGGCGACTACATGCAGGAGAACGCTGCGGAGCTCGACAAGTGGGAGCCCTACAGCAGGATTAAGCCTTGTCCCGCCAACCTGCGGAACTGGCTCATGATGCTCGATGTCATGGACGGTAAGAGCCCAATCTACATGCAGACCGCCGAGGCGATCCAGCGAATCGCAGAGCAGGCGCCCGATGAGAAATCGGCGAAGAGAAAGCTCAAGGAGCTCGAGGCGGAAGCGTGGGAGGATTTCCTCGACATGACGATCGCCCAAGCCATTCTCTGGGCTGCGACGAACGTCCAGCCCGACAAAAAGGCTTCCGAAATTATGGCCTGTGACCCCTACTTCATCGGATCCCACTCCGGCGCGTCCGGCGCATGGGTCTCCGGTCCCGAGGACCTTCAGAACGATCAGACCAAGGACGAGTACTTCTGGGGTTACGCGCAGATGACGACTATCAAGGGCATGTTTGCCGCCGGAGACGCCTCCGGCGCGTCGAGCCACAAGTTCTCCTCCGGCTCCCACGCCGAGGGCCGCATCGCCGCCAAGTCCGCCATCAATTACATCATGGACAACAACGAAACTCCCAACGTCGATCAGGCGCAGGTAGACGCCCTGAAGGTCGAGATCCTGAAGCCCCTTGTCACCTTCGATGAGCACAAGGGATACACGGTCGATCCGGACATCAACCCGAACTACATCCGCCCGAAGCAGTTCATGTACCGTCTCCAAAAGATCATGGACGAGTATGCGGGCGGCGTTTCGAGTCAGTTCATGACAAGCGACAAACTCCTCGAGAAGGGCATTGAACTCTTGACCTACCTGAGGGAAGACGTCCCTAATCTCGCGGCGACGAACCTGCATGAGCTGATGCGTTGCTGGGAGAACGTCCACCGCATGCACCAGGCGGAAGCCCACGTGCAGTCCATCCTGTTCCGCGATGAAACGCGATGGCCGGGCTACTACTTCCGGACCGACAAGCCGAACATCGACAACGAGAACTGGCTTGCCTTCTGCAACTGCAAGTACAACAAGGACACGAATGAGTGGGAGATGATCAAGAGGCCTGTCAAGTATCTCACGCAGTAAACGAAAGCACAGAGGATATTCGGGCGCTGCCTTGGCGGCGCCCGAATATCAGCTTTTTTTCAATGCCTCTTGCTGTTCATTATAACTGAAGAATTCTTCTTTTATACAGGTGTGCCCGCGGGACGAAAAGTTCGAGGGACCGTGGACCGAAAAACCGTTGATCAACCGAAAAGATCAATGACAGATATTCAGCGAATCTGCCCCCATTGTCAATCCTGCCTTAAGAAGTGGCTTGTGCCGGAGAAGTCAAGCTGGGACGCGGAATGTTTTTTCGTCTGCTTCAACGATGACTGCCCCTACTACGTGAAAGGATGGGGCTGGATGAGGGAGCAGTACAATCAGAACGCCTCATACCGATACATGGTCAATCCCACTACCGGCGGCGCATCGATGATTCCGGTCTGGTCCGACACCGCGACGCGGGAGATGATCGTTGAAGCACCTGAAGGAGATGACACGTGAGCGATGAGAATCACACCACTGATCCACGTGAGCAATTGAAAGACAAGATCCTTGCGGACTATCCGCGTCTGGGCTCGGAGGACAAGTTCACCTTCGCCTGTCATCCCGACGTCCCCTGTTTCAACCGATGCTGCAACGATGTGAACATTTTCCTCTCTCCCTACGATGTTCTGCGCATGAAAAAGTGTCTCGGTATGGCATCGAGCGACTTTCTCAACACATATGCGCTTTTGCCGGTCCAGAAGGACATGAAGACGCCTGTCGTCGTGCTTCGGATGAACGACGATGAGTCGAAGGTCTGTCCTTTTCTGACCGACGAGGGATGCGGAATCTACTCGGACCGTCCCTGGCCCTGCCGGATGTATCCGCTGGGACTGGCGGCGCAGAAGGACACCCCTGACGGCTGGCGCGGGGACCGGTTTTACTTCCTCCTCCAAGAAGAGGTGTGCCGGGGATTCGAGGAACCAAAGGAGTGGACGGTCGGCGAGTGGATCGAAAATCAGGGGATCGACGAATACGATAAGTGGGGCGAAGGATTCAAGGAGTTGACGATTCACAGGTTTTTTGAAGAGGGGGGCGTCCTCACCCCCGAGAAGATGCACATGTTCTTCACGGCGTGCTATGATCTGGATAAGTTCCGTGGGTTTGTTTTCGAGAGCACGCTTCTGCAGCGGTTTGAGGTGGACGAGGATTTTGTCGAGGAGATGCGATACGACGACGAGGAACTGCTGCGGTTTGCATTTCTATGGCTGCGGTTCACGCTCTTCGGCGAGAAGGCCGTGAAGGTCAAGGAGCACGTTATCGAAGCATATAAAGGGAAACTCGAAAAGAAAGAGCTGTTCGAAAAGGAGCCATCGAAAGGCCCCGAAGAGGAAAGCAGATGAGTGAAAACGGTAAACATGGAACGATCCTCGTGATCGGAGGCGGAATCAGCGGCCTGACAGCTGCCATCGAGGCGTCTGAAGCGGGCTGCGATGTGGTGCTGGTCGAGAAGAACCCGTACCTGGGCGGACAGGTGGTCCGCACCAACCAGTACTTCCCAAAGCTCTGCTCGCCGGCATGCGGCCTGGAAATTAACTTTCGCCGGATCCGGACGGTTCCGGCTATTCGGTGCATGACGCTCTCGGAAGTCGAGAAGATCACCGGCGAACTGGGGCGTTATCAGGTAACGATCCGGCAGAACCCAAGGAAAGTCAACAACAAGTGCACTGCCTGTGGAGCCTGTGTCGAAGTCTGCCCGGTGGATCGTCCCGACGACATCAACTTCGGGATGAGCAAGACCAAGGCCATCTATCTTCCATTCGAAAACGCAAACCCCCTGCAGTACGTGATCGACGGAAGTGTATGTCCGGATGCCGAATGCGGCAAATGCATATCGGCCTGTCTCTATGAGGCCATCGAGCTGGACATGGCGCCCAAGACCGTCGAGGTTGAGGTTGGGGCAGTGATCTGGGCAACGGGCTGGGAGCCCTACGACGCCGGGAAGATCGAAGACCTAGGGTTTGGAACCACCCCGAACGTGATTACCAACGTCATGATGGAGCGCCTGGCTGCGACGGGCGGCCCGACGGGTGGAAAAATTCAAAGGCTTTCGGACGGGGGGAAGATCGAAAGCATCGCGTTCGTGCAGTGCGCCGGGTCGCGGGATGAAAACTACCTGAAACACTGCTCCGGCGTCTGCTGCATGGGGTCGCTGAAACAGACACGATATGTCCGCGAACAGTACCCCGACGCCCAAATTACTATATTCTATATCGATATCCGCTCACCCGGTCGGCAGGAGGACTTTTACGCGGAGATTCAGAACGACGAAAAGCTTGAGCTGATCAAGGGCAAGGTGGCGAAGGTCACCGAGGGGAACGGCGGGAACCTTGTCGTCGAAGCCGAGGATACCCTATCCGGGGATCGCGTCAGCAAAGAGGTCAATCTCGTCGTACTGGCGACGGGCATTGTCCCGACAGATGCGGGCGTTCAACTCGAATTGGGCGGGGATCTGCAAAGAGATGCGCACGGATTTTTGACGAACGATCAGCACCTGCCCGGCCTTCTGGCAGCGGGATGTGCCAAGCGGCCGGTCGATGTGGCGGCGTGTACGAGGGACGCCACGGGTGTTGCTTTGAAAGCTCTCCAGAGTTGTGTGGGACAGAATAATGGATGAAAAAAAAGAGAAAAAAGTAGCGGTTTGGATTTGCAAGGGCTGTGAAATCGGCGAGGCTCTCGATATCGAAGCCATCGAGAAGGTCGTTATCAGTGAGTGCAAGGTGGAACTCTGCCGGAGGCACTCGTTTCTGTGTGGTGATGAGGGTGTCGAGTTGATCCAAAAGGATGTCCAGGAGGGCGTGAACACCTTGGTCATCGCGGCATGTTCTCCCCGATGCAATGCGGATACGTTCACATTCGACGGGTGCTTCACGGACCGGGTCAACCTGCGCGAGCACGTCGTCTGGAGCCACTCGCCGAACGACGAAGATACCCAGATGCTGGCCGAGGACTATTTGCGGATCGGTATTGCCCGGGCGAAAAGGACGGATATTCCTGAGCCCGTGCTCGAAGAGGTCGACAAGACCATCCTCGTCGTGGGCGGCGGACAAAGCGGGATGACGGCAGCCCTGGAAGCCACATGCGCCGGGAGCGACGTCGTGCTCGTCGAGAAGGAGGCGCAGCTTGGTGGCTGGCTGAAAAACTTCTCCCGGCTCTTCCCTAAGAAGCCACCCTACCGCGATCCGGAACCTGTCGACCTGGAGTCACGGATCAAGGAGATCGAGGAAAACGACAAGATCACGGTGTATCTGGGTGCGGCTATCGCGAAGATTAGCGGCCAGCCCGGCCAGTTCGATGTGTCGATCAAGAGCAACGGGTCGGCGATAGATTTTCGGGTGGGCGCCATCGTTCAGGCCACCGGCTGGAAGCCCTATGACGCCTCTAAACTCGGCCATCTCGGATACGGCAGTCAGAACGTCATCACCAATGTCCAGATGGAGGAGTTTTTGGCTTCGGGCAAGATCAACCGCCCGTCTGACAACAAGCCGGCCAAGCGGATCGCTTTTGTTCAGTGCGCCGGCTCTCGGGATCAGGAGCACCTGCCCTACTGTTCGGCCGTCTGCTGCCGCGTGACCCTGAAGCAGGCCATGTTGGCCCGGGAACTCGACGGCGAAACCCAGGCCTATGTCCTCTACAAGGACATTCGGACACCGGGACAGTACGAGGATTTCTACCGAAGGGCCCAGGAAGACTCCGAGATCTTTTTCACCAAGGGTGAAGTGATTTCGGTCGAGGAGACGACTGGCAGCAACCTGATCGTCAACATGGAAGACACCCTCATCGACAAGCAGATCCAGGTCGAAGCGGACCTGGTCGTTCTCGCCACGGGGATGGTGCCCATTGCGGCCGATGGCGAGGCGATCCGGCAGTACCAGGACGCCCAGGCGGTCATAGAGACGGGCGAAGAGGGCGCACAGCTCGAAGCAGCGAAAGAGACCGTCGAGAAGCTTAAGGATCATGAGGGGACCGACATCCTGCATCTGACGTACCGTCAGGGGCCGGACATGCCGGCGTTGAAATACGGGTTCCCCGATTCCCATTTCATCTGTTTCCCCTACGAGACGCGGCGGACCGGTATTTACGCGGCCGGATGCGTTCGTGCGCCGAACGACATGGACGCTTGCAGGGAAGACGCTCAGGGCGCAACCCTGAAGGCCATCCAGTGTCTGGATCTCGCCTCTCGGGGGGCCACCGTTCATCCGCGCTGGGAGGATATGACCTGTCCGGATTTTCTCCTCCATCGCTGTACGCAGTGCAAGCGGTGCACCGAGGAGTGTCCCTTCGGGTCCCTGGACGAGGACGAGAAGGCCACGCCCATGCCGAATCCGACGCGTTGCCGCCGGTGTGGCATTTGTATGGGGGCCTGCCCGGAGCGCATTGTTTCGTTCAATGACTATTCCGTCGAGATCGTCGGCCAGATGATCAAGTCGATCGAAGTCCCCGACGAGTTTGAGGAAAAACCCCGTCTGCTCGGCCTTCTCTGTGAGAACGACGCCTATCCGGCGCTCGACACGGCGGGACTCAAACGGCTTCAGCACAGCGCCTTTATCCGGTTTATCCCGATCCGGTGCCTCGGTTCGGTAAATATAGTGTGGGTTGCTGACGCCCTGTCCAAAGGGTATGACGGCATTCTGATGGTGGGGTGCAAATCGGGCGACGACTACCAGTGCCACTTCATTCGGGGCAGTGAGTTGATGGGTACCAGAGGCGAGAACATCCGGGAAAAACTGAAGCAGCTTGCCTTGGAGGAAGAGCGCGTCCGCGTCGAGGAGATTTCGATCTCTGAATACGGAAAACTGGTCGAGATCATAAACGAATTCGCGGAACAGATCGACGAAGTCGGATTGAATCCTTTCAAGGACTGATGGAGTTGGATTGTGGGATTGCAGCTGCGGGCCAAATGTAAAGGAGTGTTGTCAGAATGCCAGACTCATATCTCGTAAAGCCGGACGGGGAGTTCCTGCACAGCATCCTCGATGAGGGCGGAGAAGACCTGAAGAAGTGCTTCCAATGTGCCACGTGTTCCGTTGTCTGTGAACTGTCCACGGGCCGGAAGCCCTTCCCCCGAAAGGAGATGATTTGGGCTCAGTGGGGTCTGAAAGACAAGCTGATGGCGGACCCGGACGTGTGGCAGTGCTACCAGTGCAATGACTGTTCGACGCAATGCCCGCGCGGTGCTAGGCCGGGAGACGTTCTGGCGGCGCTGCGGAAACAAAGCGTACAGCACTATGCCGTACCCCAATTCCTCAGCAGTTGGGTTAACAATACCAAGCGATTTCCGCTGATGCTCCTGGTGCCCGTTGTGCTGCTGGCCGTGGCCCTCGGATTACGCGGACCCGTCGAGAAGCTCCTGTCCTTTGGCGAGCCCCACGGATTTTATGCCGGGTTCTTTCCTCATTGGCTCATCATCGGTTTTTATTCTTTCTTCACCGGCCTGGTGACTCTGGTGGCGGCCGCGGGGGTGTTGCGTTTCTGGCAGGCTATGAAGGCGGCCGACGAGTCGTCCGGCACGTATGCGCCCAAACTCGGTATCGTTTCCAGCGTTATCAACACGCTCAAGTCGATCTTCGTTCACGACAAGTTCGGCAAGTGTACGGATAACGCTTCGCGGCGGTTGTCGCACCTGTTTGCTTTTTACGGCTTCACCGCCTTGTTTGTGGTCACCGCCTGGGCTGCGTTCGATCTTCATGTCATGCCCTTTCTCGGGATCGATTCTTTTTATCCCTTCGGCCTGCTTCATCCCATAAAAATCCTCGCTAACGCGGGCTGTGTCGTGCTGATTTATGGTTGCGTAAAAGCGCTCTCCGACAGAAAGAATCGTGAAGCCGAATCCGGGGCGGGCATCTCTTTCGACATGATCTTCCTGTGGCTCCTTCTGATCGTGGCGGTGACGGGGCTGTGTACCGAGATACTTCGGTTTATCGCTGACCCCGGGGAGCACTCTGCCGGGGCGGGCGGGCCCCAGTATGCGGCTTTTGGGGTCTATTTCATCCATCTCGTGTTTGTCTTCGGACTGCTGGTCTATCTGCCGTACTCGAAGTTTTCCCACATTGTCTATCGGACTACGGCTCTGGTTTATGCCGAGCATTCCGGCAGGAACGAGGTGGAGAAAACCTAGCATTTTACCGGTTTCTCCCCGGCAACGGTGAAACCATTTTGAATGAGGATTGCCGATCAGGAGGAAGGGAGCGACTTTTCTCTATCGATTTGCTTAATGAACGAAAGAAAGGGGAGTCCATGAGACAGCTGATCAAGCCACACGGCTCGGACTCGTTGAATCCACTCTATGTGGAGGATGATACGAAGCGAGCTGAATTGCTGAAAGAAGCCGAGGGGCTGCCGAAGTTGCTCATCTGCTCCCAGGCGGCCGCCAACGCGGTCATGCTGGGTTGCGGGTACTTCAATCCGCTCACGGGGTATATGAACTTGGAGGACTCGCTTTCCGTTGCCGAGGGCATGAAGACCTCCAGCGGCCTCTTTTGGCCGGTGCCGATCGTCAACGTCGTCGAGGACTTCTCCGAAATCCAGGATGCCAAGCGGATCGCCCTGCTCGATCCGAACGTGGACGGCAACACGGTGGTCGCCATCCAGGATGTCGAGTCGATCGATGAAGCGACGGACGAACAAATGAAGTTCATGGCTGAGAAGATCTTTGCGACAACCGACATGGAGCACCCCGGGCTAAAGAATTTTCTCACCGTCGGCAGGTTCTTCGTCGCTGGGCCGATCCAGGTGCTCAGCTACTCTTACTTTGTCGCCGAGTTTCCGGAGACCTTCCGCACGGCGGTGCAGATCCGTGAGATGATCGAGAAAAACGGCTGGAGCAAGGTTGTGGCTTTCCAGACACGCAACCCGATGCACCGAGCCCATGAGGCGCTCGTGAAGATCGCCATGGACCGTGTGGGGGCGGGCGGTGCAGTGATCCACATGCTACTGGGAAAACTGAAGAAGGGTGACATCCCCGCCGACGTGCGCAACGCCTGTATCCGCAAGATGGTCGAACTCTATTTCGAGCCGAACACGTGCGAGATCACTGGCTACGGCTTCGACATGCTTTACGCTGGTCCGCGCGAGGCGGTGCTCCACGCCGTGTTCCGTCAAAACATGGGCGCTTCGCACCTGATCGTCGGCCGGGACCATGCCGGTGTGGGCGACTACTACGGAGCCTTCGACGCCCAGGAGCTTTTCAAGGAAATCCCCAATGGCGCACTGGAACTGAAGATCTTCGAGGCCGACCATGCGGCGTTCTCCAAAGTGGTGGGTGACGTGATCATGATGCGCGAGGCGCCGGAGGGGCACAGCAAGGAGGATTTCGTATTCCTGTCCGGGACAAAGGTCCGGGCCATGCTGTCCGCCGGCAAGGAGCTGCCTTCCGAGGTCGCGCGGCCTGAGGTGGCGAAAATCCTGATAGATTACTATCAGTCGCTTCTACCGGAAGAGTAATCATCCGACCGCGGGGCAACGCGGTATGGACCATATCACCGTATCGGTATTGACGTTAAAGGGCTTTTTAGATGAGCACAAAAACAGGCAAGGTATTTTTCATCGGGGCGGGGCCAGGTGATCCAGGGCTTATAACCTTAAAAGGAATTGAGGCCTTAAGGGTCTCTGATGTGATAATTTATGACTACCTTGTAAATAAAGAGATCCTCAACCATGCGAGAATAGAATCAGAAAAAATATATGTGGGTAAAAGAGCAAACTGCCAGACAATGAATCAGGATGAGATTAATATCCTGATTGTTAGGCATGTTAAAGATGGCAAGGTTGTTGCCAGACTAAAAGGTGGAGATCCGTTTGTGCTTGGTCGCGGTGGTGAGGAGGCGGAGTTTGCTTCGGATCACAATATTGTTTATGAGGTAATCCCAGGTGTAACGTCTGCCATTGCAGTGCCCGCCTATGCAGGGATACCAGTCACACATAGAAATATCTCCTCAAGCGTCACAATTGTGACAGGCCATCGCCCATCCAGCAAATTAAATGACACAATCAATTGGGAAGGACTGGCAAAAAATCGTGGGACTTTAGTGTTTTTGATGGGTGTTACAAACCTTAAAAAGATAGCCTCTAACCTGTTAATCCATGGCAAGTCAGCAGACACACCAGTGGCCTTAATTTCCTGGGGGTGTTATGAAAGGCAAAGGACCCTTTGTACAGATTTAAAAAATATTGCAAAGAGGGCAGAGCAAGAAAATATTAAACCACCTGCTGTGATTGTTATAGGTGAGGTTGTAAGGCTTTCAGAAAAACTTGGATCAAAAAATTAGAGACACAAGTTATTCCACCAACAGATTGTAACGAGGACAACCGGTGGCCGGTCTGTGGTCAAATCCCTTCGACGGGCAAACATCCACTTCAAAAGCAATGAGCGTATGCTGGGCGATTCTGATTTTGTTGAAAGGGTTTTAAAGGCTGCCGAAAAGTCTCTAGAAATGGATCTTTCACTATCTGCCCAATGGAAACTTATAATTTGATGTCCCTTTAACTCCTTATTATATTTTCTTGCACTAAGACCGGCAAACAGCTGGAACGTAACTATATTTCCAAAACACCTAGCAGGTCAGTGCGGCTGAGTTCTGACCTGTCGGCGGAGAGTACCATTTGGCCATGATCGAGACCGATGATTTTGTCGGCGACCGACTCCAGCAAAGAAATATTCTGCTCGATGATAACAATTGTGCGTCCAGACTCCTTGGCCTGGCGCAAATGCTGGATCATCAGATCTATATTTTCTTGTTGGACTCCCTCGCTTGGCTCGTCGAGGACAATCACCCGGGTAGGCTCGAGTAGGACCCTGACAAAAGACAGGATTTTTCGCTCGCCGCCCGACAATGTCCCGGCCAGTTGGTGCATGCGCTCTGTGAGTTTCGGGAAAGAATCCAGCAACTCTCGGGAATGTTTTCTCCCCATGTCGACACCAGTCAGAGACAAGTTATCGGCGACAGTAAGGGGGTCGAACACTGACCGTTCCTGTGGCGCGTAACCGAGTCCTCGCTCCCGGCGGCGCCACAATCCCTCCAGGGTGACGTCAGCATCTTTCAGATGAATCACACCGGACTCGACGGGAATTTCTCCCGTAAGCAGGCGTGCGAGAGTTGTCTTGCCGACGCCGTTGCGGCCCACGACACCAAGAATCTGTCCGGAAGCTACCTGCCCCTCGATATCCTGTAGTACTATTGTTTCGCCATAGCCTCCGGAGAGACCTGCAAACGCCAGAACGGGACTAGACCCTCCCCTCATTTTCGTCCTCCCGAATAAACCGCCTGAACAACCGGATTCACCTTGACGGTTTCAAGAGAGCCCTCGGCCAATAACCGGCCCTGATGCAAGACAAATACATGGTTGGCCAAGGCGTCAACAAGGCTCATGTCATGCTCGACGACAAGGACCAGCGCCCCAAGGCGTTCCTGCAGATCTTGGATCAGGCTGATGGTTGTTTTGGTCTCCTCCGGCGACATACCGGCGCAAGGTTCGTCCAGAAGCAGGATTTTTGGTTCTGCAAGGGTGGCCATAACCAGCTCCAGAATCTGGCGATGACCCTGGGAAATGGCGCTAGCCTGCAAGCTCCCTTTAATCTGAGGAAATGGCACTCTGGAATCTGCCATCAGATCTGCGAGCAGAGGTGTTTGCCAACGTAGAGGCGCGCTTCGAAAAAAATCACCTAGCCTCAGGCGGCCGGCAAACATTGCAATGCGAAGATTCTCCTCCACGGTCAGTTCGCCAAAGACCGAAGGTATCTGAAATTTTCGCCCCATACCCTTAGAAAGAACTTTATACGCTGGGAGGTTATCTACGCGGATGTCGCCAACCGTTATTGTGCCAGCGCTCACCGCGAGTTCACCGGTCATGGCGTTTATGAGGGAGGTTTTACCGGCACCGTTGGGACCGATTAAGCAGATTATGCCGGTCTCACCAGCTTTTATGGACAAGCGGTCGAGAATCTGCACGTCACCAATGCCAGCGCTCACGCCGTCAAATTCCAGAGCTCGGTTTTCGAACGTCACAATTGGTGTGGGCGCTGGTATAAATGATCCCTCTCGGAGTGTCGGCAACGGGTCAGATTTTGGCATCAGATGACGGGCGAGATCGCTTATCAAGCCCGCCAAACCGCCCGGGAAGCGGACGACCACGCCAATAAAGACGAGCGCGATTACCACTTCCCAAAGAGCAATACGATCCCGCAATTCAGCACCTAGAAGGCCGATCGCCACGGCACCGAGAAGGGGACCCAGTGCATGGAAGCGACCGCCGACCGCAGTCCAGATCACCATTTGCGCCGACATCAAAAAACCGATCGAGACGGGCGTGACGATACCCTGATGGGATGAGAACAGGACCCCCGCGATGCCAGCAGGAAAGGCCGAAAACCCGAAAATCACGGCTTTCAGCGTATGAGTAGGAAACCCGAATACCCGTAGTCTGGATTCGTTATCGGCGATTGAGCGGGATAACAGCCCTGCGGGCAATCGGTCGAAGCATAAAAGCAATGTTGAGACAACGACCACGGTTATGACAATCAGGTAGTAATAGTTGCCGAACGGATCGAGATTTCCAAGTGACGGGATGCCGCCCATGCCGTTGAAGCCTCCGGTAAGTTCAGTAGCGGTGCCCGCCACCTGTTCGGCCACCATGGCGAGCGCCAACGTGATAAGGGAGAAATAGGGGCCACTTTCACTCTGTCTCAGAAAAATTATCCAGGCGGCGCCAAAGGCCAACAGGCCCATAGCGATCGGGATGAGAGTTAGCAGCGCCAGTTTAGCCGTGAAATCTCCAGGCACATGAAGTAATACAGCGCCTGCCAGATAGGCAGCGGCCCCGAAAAAAAGCGACTGCCCCAATGGCAGAAAGCCAGCGCGACCCCACGCCAGACCAACTCCCAGGCTCGCCATACCGTACAAGAGGAAAAGCCCGAGTTGAAACGCTGCAAATTCCCCTAGCAATACGGGCACCAAGAGAAGAGCGATGAGAAGCGTTCCGCTAGTTCTTAGAATAGATACCACGGGGTCGGAGCCATAAAAAGAAGATTGAAACCAGTAAAATCGTTAGGTAGCCACCAGTTTGGCTGGATATCGTGCCGACAATCGTTTGCACGCCGCCAATGCCCACCGATCCAATCCCCAGGCCTTCCAGGGACCCAAGACCTCCAAGGACGAGAACGAAAAAACACCTAAGCAGATAGTCGAGGCCTATGAAAGGTTCCACCCGGATCAGCGGTGCTAGCATTAGTCCCGATAGTCCAGAAACGATGCAGCCAACCACGAACACGCTAGCAGACAGCCGCGCCGTTTTAATTCCGGCAGCTTGTGCGAGGACCGGATTGGCGACCATGGCCTTGATGCGGGTAGCCGTAAGGGATTGCCGGTACCAAATTGTTAGCACTGTAAAAAATATCAAAAGGCCGGCCAGCACCACGAGTCTGTATAAAGGGTAGTTGATACCGAGAAATAAAACGGTGCCGGGCAAAGGAGAGATGACAGACTGAAATGATCGTCCGAAGGTCAGTTCCACCAGCTCGCGCAGGAGTAAGGAAAGGCCCCAAGTAGCGAGTAGAGAGTCAAAAATTCTATCGTAAAAGTGACGTATTAAAAGCCGCTCGCAAAGGAACGCAATTACACCAATCGAAAGGATACAAACCGGTATTTGCATCCATGGAGACAGTCCTAACTGAGTCGTTATGACGGGGGCGTAGGCCCCGATCATGACAAACTCGCCATGTGCCATATTCATGATCCGGAGAAGACCAAAAACAATAGCCAACCCAAGGGCGACGAACCCTAAAGTGGCGATTTGCCAGACTGTATTGAGACCGAGCAGGAGGGCATCCTCCATTCGATCGTTTCCTCTCGGTTTCTACTTGCAGTTATTGCCCGGCGATACGTTATCGAAGCTTTTAATCACCTCAAATGTGCCGCTGCTGCCATCAGCAACATAAATTGATTGCGCCACATGTTTGCCGCGCATTGTTGCAGTGCCGCGGGGTCCCGAAAAACTAACCCCCTCGGCGGCTTTTTCCAATGCTTTCGCGTCAAGGCTACCCGCTTTCTTGGCCAGTGCTTCCAGCAGCAACAACCCGTCATAGGTTGACTGCCCTAGGGTATTAAGAACCGCCGCTTCATTACCAAAACGCTTCGTATAGGCTGCAATTAGTTTCTTTGCCGAAGGGGTCTGAAGGCTGGCGAAATAGGCGGCGGAAGAATAGAGCCGCTTGCTGTTTCCCTTGCCGATTCCAACTAGGGTGTTTTCCTCGATCAGTGTGCCGAGGCGGATAGCCTGTTTGTCCATACCGAAACTGGCAAAGGCCCGGTTGAAATTGACCGATGCACCACCCACGAGCGTGATCAGCACAGCGTCGGCGCCGCTGGATTTTATACGTTGCAGGCTGGTGTCGAATTCATTGACTGTAAACGGCAGATATTCTTCTCCGACAACGGATCCACCGGCTGCGGCGATATATCCTTTCGCCGCCTTGTTAGTGTCTCTTGGCCAGTTGTAGTCGTTTCCGATCAGATACCACTTGCTGACCTTTTCTTTCTTGCTGATCCACGGCAAAACCGGTTTCAACTGCTGGTCCGGCGTCTCGCCGACAATAAATACCGATGTTGAACACTCTCCGCCTTCGTAAACGGGAGTGTAGACGTAGGGTACCTGCCCTGCGAATCTGCCAATCAATGCTTCGCGTACGGCTGAATCATGCATACCGATAAAGGCTTTGACGCCCATACCCTTCCACAAGCCCATAGCGGTCTGGACCGCCTCTGCCGGAGGCACACCTACGTCTCCGAACAAAAGTTCGATTTTCTGGCCGGCCAGGCCTCCGCGCGCGTTGATTTGTTCCGCGGCCAGAGTTGCCGCATTCTGCGACGAGGGACCAAACAGGCCTCCTGGGCCAGATTTCGGAATTAAGACGCCGATCTTGGCAGTCTGCGCCATAACAAGGCCACAGGTGAATAAAACCAAGGATAAAGTTGCAACAATAATTTTCATACGTTTCATAGCTTTCTCCTTTTTTCAATCAATACCGGATCGTCCGACCCAGTACCGCCCTATAGGGTAGGCGGGGGTATGTCATTGAGATATCGGCTCACTGAGGCGGCGACGATGAGCAGGCTGTCATCGCCATCCGGCAGGCCTTCCAATTCGATCCCGGCAGGTAGTCCGCTGGTCAGGCCCATGGGTAATGAAATGCCTGGCGCCCCGATATTGCTGCCGACATCCGTGTTTCGAATAAAGACCGGGAAGGTGGGTTCCTGATTACCATTCAGTTCGACGGTTTCGTCGTGACCAATGGGACGGGCGGTCAGGGGCGTGGTCGGAAAAATAACAGCGTCAAGTCGATTGTTTTTGAAATAATCCTTGTAAATCTGCTGCATTTTGGGACGGTGCTGTTCGATAGCCGCCCGGTAGGCGGCTTCGGGCATGGCCTCGTCGCCTTTCTGGCTGGAAAGAATGCCCTTAACATCAGGGCTGCCAACGCCAGCCAGCAAGTCATCAAAGGAAACGCCGTACCCTGCATCTTCAAGATATGCTGGCAGGTTGCGCATCACCTCGAACAAAGCCACAGGGAACCCCGTATTATCGTTCAGCTCCCAAATTTCCGAGAAATCCGCCTCTACAAATGTAACGCCTTCCACCGCAAGACGCGTCATGAAGTCATCGGCCAGTTTTTCGACACCGGGTTCCAGGTTTTCCCAAAGACGCGTGCGCGGCACGCCAATTCTTAGCGACCGGACGTCTCGCGATTTGCTTTCGGAAGCAGACCGGTTCGCCATAACCCCATCCAGTAACCTGATATCGGCCATGCTGCGGGCGATGAGACCGATTGTATCCCTAGTATTGGAGATGGGGATCACGCCTTCACCGTCATAACGACCGACACTGGGGCGGAATCCAATCAGGCCGCACAGAGCGGATGGGATGCGCACTGAGCCGCCTGTATCTGTGCCGAGGCCGGCGGGAAATTGCCGTGCGCTCACAGCCGCCGCCGTGCCGCCAGATGATCCGCCGGGAATCATAGACGGTTTATAGGGATTCCGGGCTGGGCCTGTAACGCTATTGTTTGACGTGATGCCAAAGGCGAGTTCGTGCATTACAGCCTTAGCGGCCAGAATTGCACCCTCCCGGCGTAACGCTGCCGCTGCTGGCGCATCTTTTGCCGGAATCATGCCAACGAGTGCGCCGGTTCCACCGGTGGTTGGAAGATCAGCCGTATTGATGTTGTCTTTTAGCACCAGAGGAATCCCGTCCAAGCAGCCCGCCTCTTCCCTGGCACGGCGTCGATCGGAGGCCTCGGCCTGTACGCGATAAGCATTGGGATCAAACGCTGCAATGGCGCCCAAATTGCCTGTTTCCCCAATCTTATTAATGACCTCATCCGCTACTTCGACTGCGCTAATGCTGCCGGAATTCAGCCGTTCCAATAATTCGCTTGCTGTATGATTGGTTAATTGCAATGATTTCCTCCCCATTCTAAATGATAGTCGGAACATTTTTTTAAAAAAAATTCTCGATATTAACCCTTTTCCTGAAACGAGTATAATGGATAATCAGGGTAAATGCGGAATTTGCAAAATAAATTGGCTTTCATGATACAAAGACCATACCCAAGCGATTAAGTCAACAGAGTTTTGTGGAAACAAACTCCCACATTTTTTCAAATCATTTAACCGCAAGGTCTTGAAACCTAACGGGGTAGCATCGTAATTAATAATTATTCAATTCGATACGTCGGATCTTCGCTACCAGCCTGTCTGTGTTTTTTGATTTCGCCCTTTGTATTGCCATGTAATTGTACCTGAGTGTAATTGCCGGTCCCCTCGTCAGCACCGTTTGATACGGTGCGATGTGTGCGAGAAGGGGACGTGGTTTCTTTGTTGATAAATTGGAAAGGGCGGAGTAATATTGAAACGGTTGAAGAACCACTCTAGATCTAAAGTGCATATCACAGGAGGCTAATTATGAAAAAATCAATTGGACCCCGGGCAATTATCCAACCGAACCCGGTCCTGATCATCGGCAGTTACGATCAAAACGGCCAGGCCAATATTATGACCGTGGCCTGGGGCGGAATCTGTTGCAGCAAGCCGCCTTGTGCTGCAATATCGCTCAGGCAGGCAACCTACACTTATGGGAATATTCAGCGCCATAAAGCCTTTACGATAAATATTCCCTCCACTTCGTTTGTCAAAGAAGCCGACTGTGTTGGAATTTATTCCGGGAAACAGGAAAATAAATTTGAAGCCCTGGGTCTGACGCCTGTTAAAAGCGATGTTGTGAACGCGCCCTATGTTGAAGAATTTGCGGTTGTATTGGAATGTGAGGTCCTAAAAGTTATTGCGATTGGTCTGCATACCCAGTTCATCGGCGAAATTCAAGACATCAAAGCCGATGAAAGCATTCTGGCCGAAAACGGTCTGCCCGATATCGCTAAAGTACAGCCGTTTATCTACAATTCTGCCGGTTCGGATTATTATGCCCTGGGCGACTGCATAGGCAAGGCATATTCGGTCGGGCGCAGGGAATAAAATTGTTTGGACCTAATAAAATGATTTAGCCCCAACACATATGATTCGGTCTTGCTCCGCCTAACTCGGTTTTGGCTTGTGCGCCTCGGGCGCATTCGTCGACCCGCGCTTTTGCTTCCGGGTTGACGCTCCCTTTGGTCGTTCTCGCCTTGCGGTCTGCGCCTCCGCCAGGGTGAGTCTGGATTTTGCCCGATACTTGTGTCATTATATCGAATATCACTATTTAGCAGACGGGCCAAGCCCGGCACAACAACGGCATTAAGGGCTACGGCACAAAGCAGCTGCGCCTTATGCCCGAGTTACACCCATGAGATAATGTGTGCCTAAAAAGTCAAATCAAAAAATTCTCAATTATTATGAGAAGTCATCAGAAGGTTCGAGACTTGAATCATCAATGGGTCAGCTGGAATTTGAGCAATCAAAAGAAATCATTTTTCGCTTCTACGAAAACTTACAGCCGCCGCTGCCACTGGCTTCCGCGTTGGCCTTCAAGGAACAATACATAAAGTAAATTTACAAAAACAACCAAATGAAGCTTATTGCTATAAAAACACTCGTGTCAATATTTGTCGTTATTGGAATAGTCTTCATTTCAGAAAGGCGTCCTAAAATTGGCGGGTTATTGGCTGGTTTACCTCTCGGCGTTGGAATATTGATGTTTTTCTATGCTTTTGAACAAGGTGCGGCTTTTGCCATAACAGGCATTCCATATGCTATTGCTGGACTAACAAGTACATTAGCTTTTGGCATAGGCTTTTATTTAGGAGGGAAATTATTCCTACAAAACAACACGCTCCACACAGCAACATCAATATTTTTCGGAATATTGGCCTTTTTTATCAGCGGATTTCTGATTTCGTTAGCAAAAATAAATTTGACTATCGGAATAAGCATTTTTCTTGTTGGAATGATCCTGTCGCTTTTGTTTTTCACTGCCGTGCCTGAAAGTAAGAAAATCAAATTTCAAAAATATACATTTTCCGTTTTGGTGTTTAGAGCCCTCTTTGTTACTGCAGTAGTTCTCATAATTACCGGTGCTGCTAAGATAATTGGCTCCAAGTGGGCAGGTATAATGGCTTCGTTTCCAACGATGCTATGTCCTGTATTGATAATTTTAGCGTATAATTATAAAGATAAATTATACCCAAATGTACTAAAACATTTTTCTTATAGCATTACTACTCTGGTTGTTTATTATCTGTCAATTCTAATGCTATACCCTCAATTTGGTATATATAGCGGGACTTTTTTCGCATATCTAATTTGCTTCATGTACTTGTATGCATTAAGTACAATAGGGAAAATTAAAGAAGTCAAAACTAAAAACCGCCAACAAAACATTGCACATTGACCCCTGTAGCCTACGATTTATTATGTTCTGAAAATGGTTGCGTCTCAAATATTAAATATTCAAACTCAATATTTAAGCCTGACCCCGCTCTTTTGTAATTTTTATCATAAGATAGGAAAATTATGAATGGTACAAATCGTGTGAATATAGAACCTGGGTTGTCGGTCTTGATTGTATTAAAGAAAGACCAACGATCGGGAAATCTCACTAAAGGTGTTGTGAAAGACATTTTGACAAAATCTTCTCATCACTCCCACGGCATTAAAGTCCGTTTGGAAAGCGGCGAAGTTGGGCGGGTGAAGGAAATATGCGTCTGGCCATAAATCCTTTTCTTAATGAACAATTATTCTCTCTTTACCAATGCAAGTCTGAACCCTGAGCTCAAAGTTGGCGTGGGCGATTATCTTATTGTTCCTGAATCGTTTATTAAAACCCCATCAAATCTGATCACAATATCGGAACTGGACGAAATTCTGGTGCTAAGAAGATTTGAAAACACTTCTTCTGTAAAACTTGAGCTCCAAATAGTTTTGTGGGCTTTGGAAGAATATTGTATTGGATCAACCAGTTCCGGGTCAGGGAAACACCATATTTATTATGATTTTTAATACCCCATCCGCTTGAGGTGGGGAGTTTCATTCTTATAACTTCTATATTGTTTTGTATTCACTGCCCGCAATCGCCGGAGTTTTTTCCATTGATCCGGACCACGCGCAGATCGGATTTTCGGCCATGCATATGATGATCTACAACGTAAAGGGACCTTCAAACAGTTTAAAGGCGAATTCGAATTGGATGAATCCAATACGTTGGTTTCTCCAAACGTGGAAATCAAGACCTCAAGTATTGACACAAAATTGGAAGGCGAGGGTCTATTGAAGAAGTTATGCCTCATCCCCTTTTAATACCTTCTTTCTGCTTTTTACTCACGCAGAGGAGGGAATGCGCTCAATTTTTCGGTTCAGCCCGCTTGGGTAGCACCGTTATATGATTTGTGTGCCCATGTCGTAGGTTGCCATATTGGTCTTCATCTGACCCGGAGGCATAAATCGTGAAATGACGGTCTTGAAATCGGTGCGGTCCATTGGGAGTTCGCTGATCCCGGCCAATGCCCCGATCATCATGATGTTTACAAAAATCGGATTTTAAAGAAACCCGCCTTCGACAACGGCACAATAGTTGCAATTATCCAACAATTTTTGTTATTCTAAATTCGAGCCAAAATAGAGCGCATATTCATAATAGCCTGTTCATTGGGATTATGGCGGTTTTGAGACAGTGTACGAGGAGAAATTATGATTGTGGTTATTTTTGAAGTAAAAGTAAAGCCTGAAGGAATCAAAGAATATCTACAACTGGCGTCTGGGTTTCGAAAAACATTGGATGATATAGATGGTTTTATTTCTGTTGAAAGGTTCACAAGTCTTACAAATGAGGGAAAGCTTGTATCACTTTCTTTTTGGGAGTCTGAGGAGGCTATATCGGCTTGGCGAAATTCCATAGATCATAAACGCGCCCAACAAAAGGGACGATTTGAGCTTTTTAACGATTACAGGATCCGGGTAGCAAAAGTATTAAGGGACTATGGCTCCGACAGCAGAGAACAGGCGCCTGAATAGATCCTAATCGTTTCAACAATAACATGACAAAATGGGTTTAAAGATCATAATGGTCAGCATTTTATATCTTAATTCGATAAAAGGGGCCCGTCTGTTCGTGGCCTATGGATTTTGATTGGAGGTTAACATGGAGGTCAGACCGTTTGGCAAAACAGGCGAGATGTTCCCAATTCTGAGTTTTGGTGGGCAGCGGATCGTCGATGAACATGGCTGTACAGAAGAGGCGGCGGTCAAAATCGTCAATACGGCCATTGATCGAGGTATCCGCTATTTCGACACCGCCTGGATTTATTCCGATGGGCAGGCGGAGACACGTCTGGGCAAAGTGGCCAAAGACCGCCGGTCAGAGATGTGGATTGCCACCAAGACCTGGAGCACCAACCAAGACAAAGCACGACGTCAGTTGGAAACGAGCCTGTCACGGCTGCATACCGATTATGTGGATGAGTGGCGGTTGCACAACCTGTACAATTACGAACGGCTGGACGCATTCACAGGTAAAAAAGGAGCGCTGGAGGCCGCGATACGGGCACGGGAGGAGGGATTGGTACACCACATCGGTATCAGCGGGCATACCGATCCGCAGATTCTGGTTGAAGCGCTCAACCGTTTTCCCTTTGATAGTGCACTGATCGCAGTTTCAGCGCTTGATCATTTTATTCTCAGTTTTGCCGAGGAGTTTCTGTCGATTGCCAATGATAGGGGCGTAGCGACGATCGGGATGAAAGTGCTGGGATTGGGAAGTCTAAAGCACGAGGTGGAACGCTCGTTGCGATACGTTTTTAACCTACCGATCAGTACGGTGATTGTGGGGATGGAGTCAATGGATCAGTTGAAACAGAATCTGGCGATAGCAGAATCATTCACCCCGATGACAGATGAGGAGCGTCTGAATTTTTTAAAGGGTATCATTTCGTTGGTACGGCCGGAGAACATTCCGTGGAAGGCGGCTGATTGGGACAATCCAACAAAATGGGTCTCCCGTAACCGAAAACAGGCAAATGCGTGATGGTAAAACCGCCGCTTCCCGCGTTAAATGACATTGAAGGGTCTAAAGTTCCAGGCTCTTTTCCATTAATCGTTGATGCACATGTTCATGTATTTCCAGAACCAATCTTTAAATCTATCTGGAAATGGTTCGATAAATACGGGTGGCCCATCCGATATAAGTTTCGCACGGCCACGGTTTTAGATTTTTTATTATCCCGAGGTGTCGGCCATATTGTCGCTCTTGCATATGCACACAAGCCGGGAATTGCTTCTGAGTTAAACCGGTACATGGCAAATAAATGTGAGCAATTCCCTCAAAAGGTTACCGGGCTTGCAACGGTCTTTCCCGGTGAAGAGAAAAGCGAACAGATCCTGAGGGCAGCTTTTGACGCCGGTTTGGGAGGTGTTAAACTTCACGCTCATGTGCAATGTTTTGACATGAACAGCGAAGAAATGGATATTATTTATGATCTTTGTTCATCTCAGCAAAAGCCAATTGTAATGCATGTTGGTAGAGAGCCAAAAATAGACGGCTATTCATGTGATCCCTATTTAATTTGTGGCGTAAAAAAACTGGAAACCGTCATAAAGAATTACCCTGGGCTTAAAATATGCGTACCTCATTTCGGAATGAACGAATATCTATCCTATAAGCGGTTGATTGAGAAATACGATAACCTCTGGCTCGATTCGGCCATGGTACTTACAGACTATTTTCCGAATAACGAGTCCTTCCAGCTGAATGAGATGAGGATGGACAGAATAATGTACGGATCTGATTTCCCAAATCTCCCTTTTGCATGGGATCGAGAACTAAAATGGATCCATAAAACCCGCCTCCCGGATAAATTCCTAGAACGCTTTTTGGGAAAAAATGCGATTGATTTTTTTTCCCTACCCAAAAGCTGAACCTTGTGGTAGTCCACACCATCATGAAAAAATTTTTCGAAACAACCAATTTAGAAAAAGTCTTTGAATATAGATCTGTTTTTCCCCCGGTCGCTACCGATCTAGTCCCTTTGTCCGAAATCACGGGCAGGGTCCTGGCCGTCGATATTGTTGCAGATGGGAATCTCCCTGATTTTGCGCGCGCAACAATGGATGGATATGCGGTGCAGGCGGCCTCAACCTATGGCGCTTCAGAAGGAAGCCCTGCCTATCTTGTTGTTAAAGGTACGGTTGCCATGGGGGAGTCGCCCCGGTTCTCCATCTGTCCGGGGGAGGCAGCCAAGATATCAACCGGGGGTATGTTGCCTTCCGGAACCGATAGCGTGGTGATGATAGAACATACCGAGACGATAGACGATTCCACCATTGAAGTCTATCGGAGTGTTGCACCCGGCCAGCATCAGATCGAAAAGGGAGAGGATTTTAAAAAAGGAGAAACCATTCTATCAACCGGTCAGCGGCTGAGACCCCAGGAAACAGGCCTTTTGGCTGCCTTTGGCATTGAACGGGTCAAGGTCTTTCAACGGCCTGTCATCGGGATCATTTCTACAGGGGATGAAGTGATTCCCATCGATGAATCCCCGAAAGCCGGCCAAATTCGTGATATTAACACCTATACACTCTCAAGCTTCGTTAAAGAAGCAGGTGGCGTGCCTGTGGTTTTCGATATTGTTGGGGATGATTTTGATTCGTTGCTTGATAAATGCACCCAAGCGCTTGTTCACACAGATATGGCCCTTATCTCCGGGGGAAGTTCGGTGGGGTCCCGTGACTTCACCATCGAGGTGTTTTCCTCCCTTCCGGATGCGACGATACTTTTCCATGGAATCCCCATCAGTCCGGGAAAGCCGACAATTCTGGCTGATGTCCGGCACAAACCGTTTTGGGGATTACCGGGCCATGTTGTTTCCGCCATGATCGTATTTACAGTAATTGTCAGACCTTTCATTGACCGGATCAGCGGCCTTTCTCCCCAACGATTGAGTAAATTTCGGCTTCCGGCGACTCTGACCCGAAATATTTCGTCCGCACAGGGGCGTATCGACTATATCCGTGTGCGGTTAAATGAGAGAAATGGAATCCTTTGGGCTGAACCGATTCTGGGCAAATCGGGTCTGATCAATACCATGGTAAAAGCAGACGGTCTGATTGAAATCGGAATTCATACCGAAGGATTGAATGAAGGAGCGGCAGTTGAAATCATCCCTATTTGAGTTGGACGGATCATAGGGTCAATTTAATCACTTCAGGTTTCACAAGTTGGAGAAGAATATGGGCTCAAAACGGAATATATATCTTCAGATGAAAACACTAAAAGAGGCCCGAAAAATCCTGTCTGACCGGTTTTCACTATCCGGGATACTTTCCAGCGAGGTGGTTTTGGTACCGGATGCTGTGGGCCGGATCCTTTCTGCACCGGTCAAGGCCAAGCTCTCATCCCCTAATTTTCATTCGGCGGCCATGGACGGCATCGCCGTAAAATCTGAAAATACCTTTGGCGCCAGTGAGGCAATGCCAAAAAAACTCATGGTCGGCAGAGATACTTTATATGTCAACACCGGAAATGTGATGCCGGATAATACCGATGCCGTGATCATGATTGAACATATCCAAGTTCTGGATAAAAGCCAAATCCAAATCGAAGCGCCGGCGTTCCCCTGGCAACATGTGCGTAAAATGGGAGAAGACATTGTGGCAACCGAGTTGTTATTTCCCCAAAACCACACGGTGACCCCTTATTGTGTAGGCGCACTTCTTTCAGCAGGCATATTTTCGGTTTCTGTAAAGAAGAAGCCCAAGGTGCTTATCATACCCACCGGTTCGGAACTGGTCGACTGGCACGACGGTGATCTGAAAAATCTCGAGCCGGGTCAGGTGATTGAAACCAATTCATTCGTTCTCGGAAAACTGATCGAGTCATGTGGCGGAAGTTGGGTGCGCCATAACCTGTTGGGCGATGATCCGAAAAAAATAAAGGAAGCCGTCAATGATGCGGCAGAAAACGACTTCGATATCATCCTGATTGATGGTGGATCATCTGCAGGATCCGAAGACTATTCTAAAAGTGTCATCAAAAGTCTCGGTGAGATATTTATTCATGGCGTCACCATCATGCCTGGAAAACCGGTGATCATTGGTGCGGTTAACAATAAACCGGTTTTTGGCATACCGGGGTACCCGGTATCTGCAATCATTGCTTTTGAGCAATTTGTTTATCCCCTAATCTGCAGAATGCTCGGTCAACCGGAAAAGGTAAGAGAGAAGCTTAAAGTCGAACCCACAAGGAAAATTGCATCCAAACTCGGTATTGAAGAATTTTTGCGCGTGAAGCTTGGGGTCGTAGGCGGCAGGGTAGTTGCGACCTCGCTACCCCGAGGTGCTGGGTGTATCACCTCGATCACTGAGGCAGATGGGATCATCCGGATACCGACCCATGTGGAAGGATTAAATGAGGGCCAGCCCGCAACAGCCGAGCTTTTGCGATCTCCGATCTTGATCCGGAACACGATCGTAGTTGTCGGAAGTCATGACAACACCCTTGATGTCCTGACCGATCTGATCAGGGCAAGACACAGTCATTTAACCCTTTCATCAAGCCATGTGGGGAGTTTGGGTGGACTTATGGCGATCAAAAGAGGGGTTTGCCATCTTGCTGGATCCCATCTTTTAGATTCAGAAGACGGATCTTACAACATTTCATATATAAAAAAATACCTGCCCGATGTCAGGACAAATCTGGTTAAACTGGTTTTTCGGGAACAAGGTCTGATTGTACCTTCGGGAAACCCTATGGGTATCAAAGGTATTGAGGATCTCATCCGCGATGATATTACATTTGTCAACCGACAGGCCGGATCCGGTACAAGGGTTCTTCTCGATTATAAAATAAAGCAGCTGGGCCTGAATACGGGGGGCATAAATGGATATGAGAACGAAGAATATACCCACATGTCCGTGGCGGTCACGGTGTTGGGGGGTCGGGCGGACGTCGGTTTGGGGATTCATGCGGCGGCAAAGGCACTTCAGCTCGATTTTGTCCCTATTATGACAGAAGAGTATGATCTCATTATTCCGCAACAACATTTTGAACACCAAAATATCCAGATCTTGCTTGAAATTATCAACAGCGAGGCATTTAAAAAACGTGTCGGGGAATTGGGGGGGTATCATACTGAAAAAACAGGTGAAATTATAAACGTTGTTTGAGTCGACCCCATGTCATATGAACTGATCGATCATACCGCTGATTTTGGTTTGCATGTTAAAGGTAATGATGCCAATTCGTTATTTGTCAACGCCGCTCACGCCATGTTTGATCAGATAACCGATACCCTGGTGTTAAAAGGGATAAAAACAGAACATGTCCGAGCAAAAGGGGATGATTGGCCCGATCTTATGATCAACTGGCTAAGAGAGCTGTTATATCTCTGGACGGGTAAATCATTACTGGTAAAAGTTGTGGTGATCGATTCTCTGTCAAAATACCAGCTGTCATCAACCGTCAAGGTCGATTGTTTTGATCCAAACCATCATGTGATAAAAGATGAAATAAAGGGTGTAACATACCACCAAGTTTTGGTGAGAGGTGGAAAAGGGGGGTGGAAATCCAAAATATTTTTTGATGTATGAGGTAAACACAATGGAATTAAAGCAAATAGATAAATACCGGTGGGAACTTTCCAAAACCGGTTCGATGCGTGTGCCTGGAATCGTTTACGCAACCGATGAAATGATAAAAGGCGATCAGCAAAATGAACCACTAAAGCAGGTGGCAAACGTTGCCACCCTTCCCGGTATTATAAAAGCATCTCTGGCAATGCCGGATATGCATTGGGGCTATGGGTTTCCCATCGGAGGCGTGGCAGCGTTCGACGGGGAGACCGGCATCATATCACCCGGCGGCGTTGGATATGATATTAACTGTGGGGTTCGCTTGGCAACCACTTCACTTGTTGAAAAGGAAGTTCGCCCAAAGCAGGAAGATCTGATCAACGCGCTTTACCAAAATATTCCCTCAGGGATTGGATCCACCGGTTCGATAAAACTTTCCATTTCTGAAGAAAAAAAGGTTCTTACCCATGGTAGCCGTTGGGCGGTGCAACAGGGTTTCGGCATCGACTCAGACTTAGATCACACCGAAGACAGCGGGTGTATGGAAAATGCAGATCCTGATGTGGTCAGTAATCGGGCTCTGGAAAGGGGGAAAAAACAGCTCGGAACCCTCGGGTCGGGGAATCACTTCCTTGAGGTTGGGGTGGTAGAAGAGGTCTATGACTCAAAATCTGCACAGGTGTTCGGGCTTTTCGAAGGGCAGGTAACGCTCATTGTCCATTCAGGTTCCCGTGGATTTGGGTATCAGGTCTGTGATGATTTTCTGGCTTACATGACAAAACATGTTCAAAAACTCGGTTTTGAACTACCGGATCGACAACTCGCCTGTGCGATGATCCAATCAAAAGAGGGGATTCGTTATTATAACGCCATGGCGTGTGCCGCAAATTACGCATGGGCCAACCGTCAGATTTTAATGCATATCTCCAGTGAAGTTTTCTCAAAAGTGTTCGATATCGGGCCAAAAGACCTTGAACTGAATCTGGTTTATGACGTTTGCCACAATATTGCAAAAAAGGAAAAACATGTCATTGACGGAAAAAAGCGGCTTGTTTGTGTTCACCGGAAGGGAGCGACACGCGCATTTCCACCTGGGCACGCGTCACTCTGTGATGCCTATCGTCCGGTGGGACAACCGATACTAATTCCGGGTGATATGGGCACAGCCTCTTTTATCCTGGTGGGCACAGAAAAAGCGATGGAAGAAACCTTTGGTTCAACCTGCCACGGTGCAGGGCGGGTGTTAAGCAGAAAGGCTGCGAAAAAGAAGAGCAAGGGAAGATCAATTCATCGCGAACTGGAAGATAAAGGGATCCTCGTCCGATGGTCAGGCAGATCTACTCTGGCCGAGGAGATGCCGGATGCCTATAAAGATATCTCCGAGGTAGTTGCGGTGGTCCATGGTGCAGGAATCTCAAAAAAAGTGGCCAGACTGAGACCGATTGGAGTGGTGAAAGGATAGAATAAACATCGAAACCAGCGCCTTAAAGCTGAAATAATTGATGATCAAAGGAGAATTTGCATGAATCCAGGCATTTTTAGAGAATATGACATCAGAGGAATTGCAGGTAAGGACTTGAAGGAAAATGATGCATTGTTGATCGGAAAAGGAGTGGGGACATTTCTCCAACAGCGCGGTCGATCACGACTGACTGTAGGCCGTGATTGCCGGTTGACATCCGATCTTTATACAAAAAATGTTATTGAGGGACTTTTATCGACCGGATGTGATGTGACCGACATCGGAGTCTGTCCAACCCCTGTCTTATATTTTTCCATTACACATTTTGATCAGCAGGGAGGTGTGATGGTGACAGCCAGCCACAACCCTCCTGAATATAATGGGTTTAAGCTTTGCATCGGTACAGATTCCATCTTTGGAGAAGATATACAGAAAATTTTTAAAATCATTTCCAATGCCTCGTTTTCGCAAAGTAACGGGTCTCTTTTTACCGCTGATGCCTCTGCGCCGTACAAGGCGTTTGTTGAAAAAAATATCAGCATCCCCCGGACGCTCAAGGTTGGGCTGGATGCCGGTAATGGCACGGCCGGTGTGGTTGCGGTCCCGGTTATTAAAAATCTCAACTGCCAAGTGCATGACCTTTACTGCGATATGGATGGCACATTTCCGAACCACGAAGCAGATCCAACAGTGGCATCAAATCTAAACGATCTCATCAAACTAATCAGGGAAAAAAGTTTGGATGTTGGAATCGCCTATGATGGTGACGGGGATCGGATCGGTGTTGTGGATGAAAAAGGAAACATTGTCTATGGAGATAAACTGATCATCATCTTTGCCAGGGAGATTCTCTCAAGAAAACCAGGTGTTACCTTTATTTCTGATGTAAAATGTTCAAAAACGCTTTTTGACGATATTGAAAAGCACGGCGGTCGGGCCATAATGTGGAAAACCGGTCATTCTCTGATCAAACAGAAGATGAGGCTGGAAAAAGCCGAACTGGCCGGGGAGTTGAGCGGTCACATGTTTTTCAGCGATCGTTTTTTGGGTTTTGATGATGCCATTTATGCTTCATGCAGATTAATCGAAATCCTATCTAAAACTGGAAAACGAATATCTGATCTGTTGTCGGATGTCCCCCAAACGTACAGTACCCCGGAAATACGGGTTTCGTGTCCGGATGAAAAAAAGTTTGTCGTGGTTGCAAAAGTGACTGACTTTTTTCGGCAGTGCCACGATGTCATCGATATTGATGGGGTTCGGGTTCTCTTTGAAGACGGGTGGGGCTTGATACGTGCATCCAACACCCAACCGGCCCTTGTTCTCCGCTTTGAGGCCATGTCAGAGAAAAGGCTGGCAGAGATAAGGGAGTTGATTGAATCTGCTTTGGAGAAAATAAAAAAGGATATGTCCGTGTAATATCTTCAACCTCCTTTGCAGGGAGTCAATGGAAATGATACTTGAATAGTTTTAACAAAAAAATATTCGGCACCCTGTTTTTCTCCATATTCGCGACGATCACTGGCGTCGGAATCGTCGTTCCCCTGCTGCCGGTCTATGCCCGTGATCTGGGTGCCAGCGGCCTCTACATCGGTTTGATTTTTGGATCATTCTCCCTTTCCAGAACATTCTTTTTACCCTATTTCGGACGGCTTTCGGACAAAAAAGGACGCAAGCCGTTTATTGTCATTGGCCTTTTTACCTATGCACTGATATCGCTTGTATTCATCCTTTCACATAGCGTTGCGTCCCTCATTGTATTAAGGTTCATTCAAGGGATAACCTCTGCTCTGATCCTACCGGTCACCCAGGCCTATGTGGGGGACATTACCCCGAAGGGGAGAGAAGGCTTTACCATGGGGGTGTTCAACGTGTCTATCTTTTTGGGCTTGAGCATCGGGCCATTGATCGGTGGATGGGTTCATGATCGATTCAACCTCCAGGCGACCTTTGTATGCATGGCATTTTTGGCTTTGATCGGTTTTTTGTCCAGCCTTCTTCTGCTACCGCCAACCCGTTCAGAACGGTCATTATCCGGAAAAAATGGACTCATCAGCTGGGCCCAATTACTTCAAGACAAAGAGCTGATCGGCCTTTTTCTTTTTCGGTTTACCCATTTGGCATGTATCGGGATCATATTGAGCTTTCTCCCTGTTTATGCCGATTCCGCATTCTCACTCTCCAGTTCATCTATCGGTATCCTTGTTATGCTCGGAATTTTTGTCAGTGGATTAATGCAGATACCGATGGGTTTTCTAGCGGATAGAGTCAATAGAAATCTAATGATTATCACCGGCGGACTGATAACCGGCATTGCAATTTTTTTATTTGAATGGGCCGGCGGTTTTTGGGATCTCTTTTTTGACAATGTATTATTTGGTTTAGGTGGCAGTATCTCAATGCCGGCGCTCATGGCGATTGCACTGATAAAAGGAAATAATACTAAGGCGATGGGATCGGTTATGGCTCTCATGACGGTGGCTCACAGCATGGGGATGTTTGCCGGGTCTATCCTTGCCGGTTTAGTAATGGATATTTTTCAACTCCGGCAGACTTTTTTTCTGGGGTCACTAATAATGGGGTTCGGAGTTTGCTTTTTCACGGTCTGCATTTATGGACGTAAACCAAACGGACTTACCCGTGGGATTATAATGTAACAGAATATAAACGCGCGCTTTGGTGTTTGGTAGGATGATCAAAAGGTAGATCCAAAATGTATTTTGAAGTATCAGGAGTACAGATATCACCTGTTCTACCATTTCTATTTGCATTTTTGGTCTCATTTTTTACTTCCATGGGTGGCGTTTCCGGTGCATTTTTGGTCCTTCCTTTTCAAGTCAGTGTCCTTGGCTTTACCGGCCCGGCGGTAAGTTCAACCAATCTGGTTTACAACCTTGTGGCCATTCCCAGTGGGGTGTATCGATACATCAAAGAAGGAAAAATGGCATGGCCCCTTGCGTGCGTGATCATGGTCGGAACCCCCCCCGGTGTCTTTATGGGTGCTTTTATCAGGATAAAATATCTTCCGGACACAAAACATTTTAAGTTATTTGTGGGTTGCGTCTTGTTATATATCGGTTTGCGGCTTTTATATGGATTGAGACAAAGAAATAAAATAACCAGACAAGCCAGCGTACGCGATGATCGATATAGAAAAAGGAAAGATAAAACAATAGAATCTTTAAAACCGGATACCGGTCATGATGCCACAATAAAAACCGTTGCGTTTTCGATTACTGACTGCACATACAGTTTTTATGGCGAAACTTTTTCATTTAACCCGTTTGGCCTGTTTATGCTTACCTTGGTATTTGGAATTATCGGTGGTACATACGGGATCGGTGGCGGTTCTATTATCGCTCCACTCCTTGTCGCTTTTTGGAACCTCCCTGTACATACCATCGCAGGTGCGACCCTTTTGGGGACATTATCAACCTCTGCGTTCGGGGTTGTGTTTTATATGGGACTCGCACCCTATTTTGTACACACAGGGCTTGCGATCCGGCCCGATTGGTTGCTGGGAACACTTTTTGGTGCAGGGGGTTTTGCCGGGATTTACTGCGGGGCAAGACTTCAAAAGTACATGCCGGCCAAAACAATAAAAATAATCCTTGCCTTGGTGATAACAATCCTTGCCGCGAAATATATCCTCGATATATTTTAAAAGAAAATCCTCATCAAGCCGGGAACCGCTTTTATAACTCTTCAGGCGTAAATGCCACGATGTCATCAATGCGGGTCGTATCACAAAAAAGCATCACCAAACGGTCGATGGCAAGGGCATTTCCCACGGCAACCGAAGATCGATCGTTTCCCCCTGGTAAAGAATAAAATCTTCAAGACCCGCCCGGCTCGCTACAAATCGGATCAATTCTTCACATTCTGCTATCATGTCGACCTAATTGCTTTTAGAACAATACCATTTGAACATCGTAAATTCGGGAAGGTGTCTGCTACCCCGTTCTGCTTGACGGAAGCATTTGCAAATCTGGAATATACGAGAATAACCCGATGAAAGGAGCCGTTTCATCTGTAACTCGGGAGATGTCAGCCAAAACAACTCACCAGAAAAATCTGCATCAATGGCGTTCTCGGGAGCAGGGGCAGGTATCCGGATCAGCGTCTCGACCTCGAGATAACCATGCTCCGCAAAATACGCTCGGATCCCCCGCAAAACGGTCGCCCTTAATGCCAGGTTATCTTCAATAAAAGCTTGTCTGGATCAGTTCATACTTCCCGGGTAGTTGCCGTTATACCATGTCGCATTATGTTTGTTGAAAGACCAACAGGTACAGCATGGGGTTAATAATGGTTTTCATTGACAATATGCCATGCAATTGATACAATTTTATATGTTTCCCGTCCTGATTTGTCGAGAGAGAAAAACCAACCAATTTCAGGAAAGCCATTTAAGAAATCATGAAAGGGTTGAGGGACCTTATGGATATCAAAGAACCCAAAATAGAGCCCAAAGAGATTCTCATTCTGGAGGATGACCTTTTCAATCCTGGCAATGTTTGCATTGTCACCGGTTCAGGAACAGGAATCGGCCGGGCAACATCGATTGCAGCGGCCGCCAACAATTTGATGACAGTGGGGTTGGATATCGATGAAGAAGCGGGAAAAAAGACACAGAGAATCGCCCAGGAGATGGGTGGACAGATGAGGTTTATCAAAACAGATCTCACCTGTGATGAAGACATTGAGTATGCGGTAAAGGAGGCTGCCAAGCTCGGCACCATTAAATTTCTGGCCAATATTGCGGGAATTCAACATATCGACTCGGTAGAAAACTTTCCTATGGAAAAATATGATCTGATGCAACGGCTTATGCTCCGTGCGCCTTTTTATCTCTCTAAACTGACCATCCCACATATGAAAAAAGGCAGTGACAAAATCGGTGTGATCGGTAATATGACATCCGTACATGCCCACATCTGCACGGTCAATAAACCGGTGTATAATATCACCAAGTTCGGCCTCAGGGCCTTGAGTCAATCCATCTCTGCTGAGGGAGGAGGGGCGATACGCTCATTTACAATCAGCACCGGATTTGTTAAAACACCGCTGGCCCTAAACCAGGTGTCGGCCCAGGCTGAACAACGTCGTATTACACCCGAAAAAGTCGTCAAAGATGTAATGATGGGCAAATCCCGCATCAGAGAGATGATGTCTCCCATTGAGGTGGCGAATCTGTTTATTTTTGGATTTTCCCGATTTGCCAGATATCTGATCGGTGGGGACCTTTTGTTTGACGGCGGAATGGTGCTGACCTACTAGAAGAAGTCTCCTTTTTGTTTTTCTCTCTCTGCTTTTCTCAAATCTTTCCGGATGATTTTTCCGGTGGCGGTCAAGGGGAGTGCTTTGACAAACTCGACCACTCTCGGGTATTCGTGAGCCGCAAGACGGTTTCGAACAAAATTCTGAATACCCTGTTTCAGGTCGTTGTCAGGCGTCGCATCAGGCGTTGGAACAATAAAAGCCTTTACGATTTCCGTGCGAACTTCATCCGGCACACCGATAACGGCTGACATGGCCACAGCCGGGTGTTTTATCAGACAGTCTTCGATCTCTCCGGGTCCGATCCTATACCCGGAGCTGGTTATCAGGTCATCTTCCCTGCCGACAAACCAGAAATATCCATCGCTGTCTTTTTTGGCCAGATCTCCTGACAAACACCAGTCCCCTATATACTTTGACCGGGTCGCCTCTGGGTTACGCCAGTATTCCAGGAACATGACCGGATTGGGCTGTTTGATTGCCACGTTTCCGGTTTTATCCGGAGGCAGCACATTACCGTCATCATCCACAATCTCTACCACATGGCCCGGAATGGCCTTACCCATGGAACCGGGTCTGATCTCCATGATTTCAGCACAATTTCCCACCACCAGATTGACCTCCGTTTGTCCATAAAACTCGTTGATAGTGATCCCAAAAGTCTCTCTGCCCCATTCCAAAAGCTCTTTTCCCAGTGTCTCTCCGCCGCTCGCGATAGTTCGCATCTGATAGTGATGTTGTTTTGTGAGGTCCTTCACCTGGCGCATCAGTTTTAAGGCGGTCGGAGGAATAAACGCATTTCGAATCCCGTGTTTGGCCATAAGATGCAACGCGTGCTCCGGATCAAATTTTTTTGCCCGAAAGGCCACCACCGGGATACCGTGATGCCAGCTCGGAAGCAAAACATCGGTCAGACCACCGAGCCATGCCCAGTCCGCCGGGGTCCAGAAACAATCATCTTCTTTGGGGAAAAAGTTGTGGGGAAATTCGATCCCCGGAATATGTCCCAGAAGCATCCGATGGGCATGAAGGGCGCCCTTAGGGGGTCCTGTTGTACCGGAGGTGTACGCAAGCAGCGCGGGATCGTCGGCCCGGGTCTTAATCGGACTGAAATCAATGGCGCCCTTCTCTATGGCTTCCCAGAATGCGATCACCCTTTCTTCTTTTTTTCCGCAGGATACGAAAACATGCTTTAGATGGGGAAGTCTGTCCCAAATTTTTAGAACCTTGTGGAGATTCTCCCCATTGGTGACAATGCATTTTGCTTCGCTGTTGATCAGGCGATACTCCAGGGCGTCCACACCGAAAAGCGTAAACAGCGGAATCACGATACCCCCGATCTTATAGACGGCGATGTGTGAAATACCGGTTTCCGGACATTGCGGCAGAAGAATCCCCATGCGGTCTCCGGCATCAAATCCAAGGGCTTTTAGGGCATTGGCAAATTGGTTGGAAAGCCTTTTCAGCCGCCAAAATGTGTACTTTTCAACCTGACCCGATTCATCCTCATAGATCAGCGCCAGGCGATATCTTTGGTGGGCATGCTTATCACAAACATCAACTCCCATGTTGTAATATTCGGGTATTTGCCACTCAAAACTCTGATAGACATCTTCATAGGTCTCTTTTTTTTTCAGCATGATTCTCCCCTTGTCATACCACCCGAATTATGAAAAAATTTTTCCTGGATTCATCAACCCTTTCGGATCGAGCAGGTCCTTTATACGCCTCATCAGTTCATAGCTTTTACCGTGCTCCAGTTTCATAAATTTGCGTTTCCCAACTCCGATCCCATGTTCCCCGGTGCATGTTCCACCCAGTTTCAAGGCCTGTTTAACAATGGAATTGTTCATTTCTTCCAAAAGCGACCACTCGTTTTTTTCCCCCGGATCTCCTACCAGCACAACGTGTAGATTCCCATCCCCTGCGTGGCCGAATACATACCCGGTTGCGTTATTTTCACCCAGTAGGTTTTGTGAAAAAACAACCATTTCGGGATAATGGGAAATAGGTACAGCTGCATCGACAATGATGGTTTCCTTGCCCGGATGTGCACGATGGATTGTTTCCCAGGCTTCATGTCTTGCCCGCCAGAGATTTCTTCGATGCCCCTCTTCAACTCCAAATTCGAAGCCGACCGCACCACAGTCCCTACAGAGTTCTTTGGTCAGATCCTCGACCTCCTTTAAAGTGGTTTTGCTGATACCATGAAATTCACAAAACAGAGAAGGAATCTCCGGGAGCCCGAGATCTTTTTCCCTGTTCATCAAACCGATCAATTTTGGAGTCAAGAGTTCAAGAGCGGCAGGTTCCAATCCAGAACCGATCATTAAGGCCGCGGCCTTGGATACACTCTCAAGATCGTCGAAGGTGATGGTGGCAGCAAGGTGGTGTGCCGGAATACCGGTAAGTCTCAATGTCGCTTCGGTAACGATGCCAAGGGTTCCCTCAGATCCGACAAAGATCCGTGTCAGATCATAGCCGGAGGAAGATTTATGTGCTTTGCTTCCGGTGTGAATAACTTCTCCCTGAGGTAGAACAACCACTAGCCTCATCACATAATCCTTTGTGGCACCATACTTGACGGTTTGAACACCGGACGCATTATTGGCAATCATGCCCCCGATAGTGGCGTCTGCTCCGGGATCGGGTGGAAAAAACAGTCCGTTGATTCCAACCTGGCGGTTCAACTCCTTTCGAAACACCCCAGGTTGGACATCTACCTGAAGATCCTGTGGGTGAATTTTTAGAATACTGTTCATTCGCGTCATGTCTATCACCAGCCCGCCACGGGTTGGTACAGGATTTCCTTCTGTGCTGGTACCCGCGCCCCATGGGGTGACTGGAATATTTTGCTGGTGGGTCCATGCCAAAATCTTGGAAACTTCTTCGGTGCGAATGGGCCAGACAACTCCGGCCGGAAGCATTCCGCGGTGCGGTGAAATATCCTGTAGATGAAGTTTGCGATTTGACGAGCCGGTGGAAAAACGATTTGATTCCACAAAAGACGATAACACCTCGATCTGTTTCCGGCTGAACGCTTTCATTTTTATGTCCTTGGGCTATAGATCTGCGGATAACTTCTAATCTAAATTGGGCCATTTTCTGATGAAATATGTTTGACACCTTCGATTTTGAAATGTTCGCTGAATAATCGGTACTCGTTGTGGTATAATGATCACCTCTATAAGTTGGATCTATTTTTGTCAAATTAAAACCATGAAAAACACTTGAGGCTTGATCACCGGTGGGGTATAAGCAGATTCTTGTGCCCGGGGTATCGAACGCAAAATCAATTTGACAAAAAACACACTCTATCCTAGACAGCATCATTGGAACATAACCATGGCCGACATAAAAGCACCGATCAAATTGATGAGGGAACTCGAATATCAGGTGGCACGATGTGTGCGCTGCGGGATGTGCCAGGTGGTTTGTCCGCTTTTTGAGCAAACCGGCCGTGAGTCCGATGCGGCCCGTGGGAAATTGGCCCTTCTGGATGGGCTCATGCAAGAGATGTTCAAAAGCCCAAAAGGGGTATCCGATCGACTCTATCGCTGCCTTCGCGGGTCATGTGCCGCTAACTGTCCCAGCGGAGTGAGCGTTTTGGAAATTTTCATCAAAACCCGCGCCGCTCTATCCGGCTTTATAGAGCTTTCTCCCTCAAAAAAAAGGATCTTAAGAGGGATGTTGGCGCATCCAGAAATGTTTGATTGGGTTTTGGCGTGGGGTTCAAAATTCCAAAAAATCTTTATCCGGCCGGCAAATGATCTGATCGGCACTTCCTGCGTACGGTTCGTTTCCCCACTGTTGTCACGTCGACATTTTCTTCCTCTGGCCCCGGTACCGTTTCATCCAATGGTGGCTCAAATAAGCACCGGTGTCGGAACTCCAGCTTAAAAGTCGCTTTTTATATAGGTTGTCTAATCGACAAAATATTCCCATGCATCGGAGCCGAAACGCTCAATGTTCTGAATCAACATCAAGTGAGGGTTTTTATGCCAAAAGCCCGGGGATGTTGTGGTATTCCTGCGATCTCCACCGGTGACACGGAGACATTCAACCGGCTTGTTCGTTGCAATCTAAACCTATTTGACAGCGAAGACTTTGATTATCTGGTTACGTCCTGTGCCACCTGCACGTCCACCATAAAAAAAATCTGGCCGATGATGCTCTCGGACAGCCGGGGAAATGTCAAAGCCAAGGCCCGAAGACTGTCTGAAAAAACCTTGGATATCAACCAATTTCTGGGATTGATTACAGGGTTGAAAAAGAGTGAAGCAATAAAAAGAGGTGAAGCTATCACCCATAACATATCATGATCCCTGCCATCTCAAAAAAACTTTGGGTGTATCGAGTGAACCAAGGGCCCTTATTCAAACCAATTCCCAGTATTGTTTTAAAGAAATGCCTGGAGCGGATGCGTGCTGTGGATTGGGGGGAAGTTTTAATCTCCAGCAGTATGAACTCTCATCCGATATTGGAATGCGAAAAAGAAACAATATCAAGATCTCCGGGAGTTCAACAGCTGCCACGGGATGTCCGGCGTGTATGATTCAGATTTCAGACATGCTCTCGCGGTCAGGAGACCGTATTGCAGTTAAAAATCCCATTGAGATATATGCCGAAGTGATTAACCTTCCCGGTTCGAATATCTTTATCTTCATTTATTTACCTGATCCGCCTGATTCGTTTTGAATATTTACTTAAATTAAGGAGCGAATGTGCGATCTTTTGAAGACCGACTGATAGGTATCTTGAAAACTAACAGTGTAGATTTTATGTCCACCTTCCCCTGCGACAGGATTAAGTTTCTGCTCGAACGGGTTAAAAAAGAGTTCTTCCATATTCCCCTGACAAGGGAAGAAGAGGGGGTCGGCATTGCTGCAGGGATAGCACTTGCAGGAAAAAGACCTGCCATGTTCGTCCAGAGCTCGGGTATTGGCAATATGATCACCGCTCTTTTATCACTGACCGGCTTTTATGAGTTACCTCTTGCCATATTTGTCAGCCAACGTGGTATTTATAAAGAAGGAATTGCAGCTCAAATACCGATGGGGGAAAGGCTTCCTGAAATATTAAAAGGCGCCGGCATCGCCTGTTCTACGATCAGCACCGCTGACGATGTCAGTATCATGGAATATAAACTTCCCGGGATGTATAAGCAAAATAAGATACACGCATTTCTTCTTAGTCCTGCTGTTTTTGAAACGACAAATACCCGGGACCTGGGGCCATGGGCGGGACTCCAAAGGGATGAGACCCGACAACAGGGGATGGATGAAAGGATCAATCATCAATATTCTCCTAAATTAACGCGATATGATATCTTGAATACGATAGCACCGCACCTTGATTCCAAGGTTATTGTTTGCAACCTTGGAATTCCGTCAAAAGAGCTATTTGAAATAAAACATCAACCTTCAAATTTCTATATGCTGGGAAGCATGGGAATGGCGACTCCGATAGGTCTCGGAATAAGTCTCGCTTCTGACAAAGAAGTTGTTGTGATAGATGGGGACGGCAGTATCCTTATGAATCCGGGCACTCTTGCAACAACCGCCCACTTCAATCCCTCAAACCTTACCATATGTGCTATTGATAACAGATCCTATGGATCAACAGGCGGACAGCCGACATTGACCGGTTCATGTGTCGACCTTGCAATGCTTGCAAAAGGTTTTGGTATTGGAAATGTTCTTAAGGCGGCAGACAAAAAGCAGCTAATTGATGCAATCAAAAAACCGACGGAAAATTTAAAATTCATTCATGCGCTTGCTCTTCCGGGCAACGCAAAAGTCTCCAATATTCCGCTGCACTACCTGGATGTCAAAAAACAGGTCATGAAGTTTATAAAGAAATAAAAAAGAAAATGTAGACATGCTCGGTCTTTTTTTGGTTTATAGTTGAATTTTTTTCTTAATCTCCTTGATTATGGCAAGGCAGGCTTGGTTTGCATCTGCCACAACAGCCACATCTGCCAACTTCATCATGGTCGCATTTGGATTCTTATTGACTGCGATAATGAAGTCCGCGTCATCTATGGCAGCCGTGTGTTGGATGGCACCACTAATGCCGAAAGATATTAATATTTTAGGACTGATCTGTCTTCCCGCCTGCCCAACCAGCGTATTCGGGCCCGACCAGCCGGCATGAACCACAGGACGGGTCACACCGACCTCGCCATCCATCAGGTGTGCCAGTTCAAAAATTTTTTTAAATTTCTGTTTACTTCCCATACCGCGCCCACCGCAAATTACGACGCTCGTATCTTCAATCTTGCGTCCTTTTTTGGGGAGCCGCTCGGAGCGAATCAGCCGAACACGTTCCATCGGCAAATCATCCGGTATCGGCATGGATATGACTTCACCCTTCGCATCGGCATTGTGGGAGATCTCCTGAAACGTTCCCGCCCTGACAGTTGCAATCTGGGGTCTGTTGTTCGGTGTCAAAATTTCTGCAATGAGGTTACCGCCAAACGACGGGGACGTTTGAATCATGAGACCGTCTTTATTAATATCGAGGTCAATACAATCCGCCGTTAATCCCGTCTTCAGTCGTTTTGCGACCTTGGGAGCATACTCCTTTCCAAAACATGTGGCGCCGATCAGCAGGATCTCGGGCCGATGCGCCTTGATCAGCCTTTCCATGAGTCCGGTATAGGCTTCAATACTGTATTGTTTCAACTGCGGATGATCAACAACGTATACCTTTTCTGCACCATGGGCAATATATTCGCTGACATACTCGCCAATGTCATGTCCGAAAACGATTGCACAAATTGAGCCTCCCGTTTTTGGAGCCAATTCACCCGCCCTTGCCAGTAATTGTAGTGTGACGCGGTTTTGAAAATAGTTGCGGTAATCTCCAAACACCCATATGTCACGGTTTAAAGTTTTCATCATATCTCACTTGAAATTTAGTGAAGCGGACGGCAGTTCTGGTGAAGCGATACTATGGATGATCGTGTGTTTTCAAATCCTTGCCCATGGCACCACCGATTCTATCTCCAAACCTATCGAAAAGCTCATTAACTATCCGTTTCACAGCACCTTTCAGCACAATATTCTCTTTTTCTGTGGCAGGAGAATATACGCGGATAATTTTGGTCGGAGAATGTTTTAGCGCCACCAGCCCAGGGTCAAGCTCCAGATCATCGGTTCCGAGGATGTCCACATTCGGGTAATCAAACGCCTGTTGCACCCCCCCCAAGGATACATGCCTCGGGACGTAATAATGGGGAGATATTGTCACCAGGCCGGGAAGATCCATCTCCAGAATTTCCAGGAAGTCATCGGTCTGCCTTTCCAAACAGAGAGTGTGCGTCGACAGATCAAGTTTTTCAACATTTGTAACACCGGGAATTCCCAATTCCTCTGCAAGCTGGGGGCCGACCTGTGCTGTTTCGCTGTCGGAGGTCTGGTCTCCGCAAAGCACCAGATCGAAATCCGGGCATTTCTTTTTAATAGCCCGTGCAAGGATAAGAGAGGTTATATAGGTATCTGCTCCGGCCATCCGTTTGTCCGTAAGGAGTACACCCCTGTTCGCTCCCATTGCCATTGCCTCATAGAGCGCCTCCTCTGCCATTGGCGGACCCATGCTAAAGACCGTAATTTTGCCATTGTGCTGATCGGATAGCCGTATGGCCGCCTCAAGTGCGTGTTTGCAGGAAGGATTCACCATGCCTTCCGCAAGCTCCCTCCGCAACGTTCCTGTTTTTGAATCCCATGGTAGCTCCGATACGATGGGGACCTGTTTTATGCACACAATAAGATTTAACATAATAAAACCACAATCAGATTTTAATCAATTTGCTTGCGACGTCCTATCTTAAAGAAGTACCGGCTAGCTCGGCCGGGTCAAAACCGATCGTGAAATCACCACCTGCATGATCTCATTGGTTCCTTCATAAATTTCCGTAACCTTGGCATCCCTGAAATAACGCTCCACATCATACTCTTTGCTGTATCCGTATCCCCCGTGAATCTGGACGGCTTTTTCCGTCACCTTCCTGGCGACCCGACTGCAAAACAGTTTGGCCATCGAAGCCTCGGCGGTGAAGGGCATATGGTCGTCCTTCATCGCACACACCCGATAGAGCAGGAGCCTCGCAGCATCGATCTCAGTCGCCATGTCCGCAATATAATTTTGTATCGTCTGGAACCGGGAAATCGGTTTCTTAAACTGCTGTCTTTCCTTTGCATACCTGACCGATACCTCAAATGCAGCCTGCGCGATCCCCAGCGCCTGAGCGGCAATGCCTAAACGCCCGACATCCAAACTCTCCAGGCCGATTTTAAGTCCATCGCCAGCTTGTCCAAGAAGATGCATCGATTCGACACGGCAGTCTTCAAGAAAAAGAGACGAGACCGGATTTGCCCGCATACCGCACAAATCCTCAGTCTCGCCAACTGAGAACCCGGGTGTCTCCTTTTCAACGATGAAGATGCTGGGTGCCTTTCTATCAGGCCCGATATCGGTGTTGGCAAAAATAAGAGCCAGCCCGCACACCCCGCCATTCGTTACAAATATTTTTGTTCCGTTGATGATATATTCATCCCCATCTATGGTCGCATAGGTCTCCACACCGGAGGCATCAGAACCAGCGCTTGCTTCCGTGAGGCAGAAAGCACCGATTCGTTCACCGCTGGCAAGGGACGGCAGAAATCGTTTTTGCTGTTCCTCGGTCCCAAATCTTACAATCGGATAGGCACCAACGCTATTATGAACCGTTATGCTCAGTCCCATGGCGCCGGAAACCCTGGACAGTTCCTCAATGGTAATCGCATAACTGATACTGTCCAAGCCGGCACCACCATATTTTTCAGGAACCTGGAGTCCGAAAAAATTCAATGGCCGCATTTTTTCGACAATCTCCCACGGAAACCTGGCCTCTCGGTCCAAGTCGCTGACAATGGGGCCGAGCTCTGCCTCGGCAAACGCCCTCACCGATTTCCGAATCACTTTATGTTTCATGCAGGGATTAAAATCCATACAACAACCCTATGCTGTTTGATTTTTTATGAACATGAAAATATTTGATTATAGTGGATGGACGATGATGTCAAGTTTGATGGCAAACTTAAAAGTCTGAACCATAAAATATATCCCTACTCATAATGGTTCATCCCCTGAAAACCTGACGTCTTTAACCTTCTCTTTAAATTTTAGATCGATCGAAGCCGGGAACAAAAGTGTTGGCAAAAACCCTTTATTTGGCATCATCCTGTTATCAAGGTGTTCCAGGTCCTGTCTTGTGATGTCAATCGGTATTTGTAGTAGTATGATCTTTCTTTCTTGTCACCTGACAAGCGTCTCGCATTCAGGTGGAAATCCCGAACTTTGGCAGGATATAGGCCTGAAGGAGAAACCAGACACCGAAAACGATAAAAACAATAGCAATTTCCATCATTGTTTTACCCCTGAATAAGTCTCCCGACTGCAAGCTGTGCGGGATCGTTCCTTGTTAAATGTTAGTTTTTTATTTCGGTTGACAAATATCTCTCTTCGATCAGGCTCGCTATCGCCTCAATATCTTCCAACCCAAATGTTGGAACATCAAAAGTTGCATCTGTATCCGTCACCAGCGCAATAAGGCTGTCATCATCTCCACAAAGTGGTTTGCTGTCTCTTGCGGCTCGTAGGATCTCGATCTTCGGCTTGCTTTCTTTCTTAAAACCTTCGGTGATAACCAGATCCATATCCATAAAATATTTTTTGTGGGCGTCTATCGATTCATCCTCATGATCCTTTACCATTGTAAGCATGCCGGGCGACACAACAACAACGGTATCCGCACCTGCTTCTTTGTGTCGCCAGCTATCTTTTCCTTTTTTGTCGAGATCGAACCCATGATGGGCGTGTTTAATGATGCCGATTCGGTGGCCTCGCTTTTTGAGTTCTTTAATCAGCTTTTCGACAAGGGCCGTTTTCCCTGAATTCGATTTTCCGACAATTGAAATGATAGGGACTTTCATAAATTAACACCGATAAATTTTTTACAAGCAACAGACAAAACCGTATTTTCCGTTTGGAAAGATATTTTACTCGAGTTTCGTACCCCCAATCCTTCGCATTGTCGCTTTCGGCGTGGGGCGAAGGTGAGTCTTCGCTAAATCTAGGATGCGAAACTCAAGTGTTTAACCTTTCATCTCCTTTATTTTATCCGTAAGTTCTGGAACAAAGTCAAGAATATCTGCTACAACCCCAATGTCTGAAACCTGAAAGATCGGCGCCTTAACATTTTTGTTTATCGCAATCATAAAGGGGGCACCCTTGATCCCACCAAGGTGCTGGAATGATCCGCTGATGCCGAGGGCCATGTAAACTTTCGGTCGGACGGTCTGACCGGAAGTGCCGACCTGGCGTGACTTTTCGAGCCACTTTGCATCCACGATCGGTCTGGAACAGGAAACATCTGCACCCATCGCTTCAGCCAGATCATGGATTATTTCTATATTATCTTCATCTTCAATCCCTCTTCCCACCGAAACAAGGGACTCAGATTTAGTGATATCGACATCCCCAACCTCAGCTTCAACAATTTCTATAAAACGACGGGCACCTCCAGGAAGCCCCCCTGTCAATGCTTCGGTTGTTTTATCGACAACCTCCCCGGTTTTTCCTTTACTTTCATCCGCTTTGAATGCCCCGGCACGAACAGTGATGACGGCACCGGTCGAAATATCACATCGCACATGGGTGCTCACCATTCCGCTGTATTCCTCCCGAATCGCCTTGAGCTTGCCGTCCTCTATACCTTCAAAAGAAACAGCATCCGGAAGATAGGCGGTATCAAGTTTTACGGATAATCCCGGTGCGAGATCCATCCCAAAATGTTCATGCGGAACAAGGACGATACTTCCTTTTGGCAGGATACGGGGCAGCAATCCCCGAATCACCTCTCCATTTGCATACGATAAGTCCCTGTTATCGATTTTCCATACGTTTTGATAGGAAGGAGCCACTTCATTGCAGACCGAATATAGATCGGTTCCTGATCCGATAACCAATGCAGTCACCGAAGCGTCCGGATCTATTTCATGGGCTGCGGTAACCAACTCGAGAGCCGAATCATCAACGCCCCCCCCTTTGTGAAGAATATATGAAAAAATCTGTAGAGCCATTACTTGATACCTCCTTTTGATTGCAAAATCTCGATCAATTTTTCCAGAATTTCGCCGGTGTCACCTTCCAGAATTTCGGCCCCTTCACCGAGATCCGGTACAAAATAATCGACACGACTTATTGTTGCTCCAGATTTTCCAACCAAATCAGGGGATAAACCGATATCTGAAGCACCAAAAACCGGAATTTCAACCGAGGCAACTTTCCGTATTCCTCTTATCCCCACGTAACGCGGTTCGTTTATACCGGTTTGAATCGAAAGAACACACGGAAGGTCTATCTCATTCATTTCCTGGTTTCCGGCGGCAATTTCACGGCCGACCTTTATGGTTCTATCATTTATCACTTCGATATGGTTGACAAGGGATGCGAAGGGCCAATCGAGCATGGCGGCCAGCATGCCTCCCACTTGGCCAGCCCCGTCATCTGCCTGGACACCGGTCAGGATCAGGTCATAGCTTCCTTTTTCAATCGCAGCTTGTAAAATACGGACAAGTCCTTTTCCGTCGGATTCCTCAAAAGCTTGATCCGAGAGATGGACCCCTTTATCTGCACCCATGGCCATCTCTCGTCGAATAATTTCTTCCGCTTCTTCACCGCCAACAGAAACCACCGTCACGCTTCCCCCAACTTTATCCCGGATCTGAATGGCCTCTTCAACCGCATAGTTGTCCCATTCGTTTATAGAATAGACAAGATCATCCCGTTCAATGTCAGATCCGTCTTTATTGACCTCAATCTCGTTTTCCGCCGTATCCGGAACCCTTTTCACACATACCAAAATCTCCATATTCCGCCCCTAAATCGTTATTCGTAACCATTTAAAACTAAGACACTCAAAATGCGCACCTTAGATTTTACAAAGACTCGCTTTCGGCAATGGGCAAATGGCAATGATCAAAACCCCTGCACCCCGTGTTGAACCGTAATGTTCGAGTCTATTTTTTAAGCGATCATATGACGATCGACCAGTTCAACCAGGTCGATCACCTCCATTTTTCCTTCCATCCCAGTAGTTTTAATGGCATCTTCAATATTCACCATACAAAATGGACAAGCGGTCACGATCACGGTAGCACCCGCGTCTTTCGCCATCTCAACCCTTAACCTGCCCATTCTCGTCTCTTCGATCGGCTCATAAAATAGCATCAAACCACCACCACCGCAACAGAACGAACGATCCCTGCATTTAACCATTTCCACCCTTTTGATCCCTGCAATCGCATCCATGACTTCCCTTGACGCATCATAGATACCATTGTGCCGACCCAGATAGCATGGATCGTGATAGGTGTAAACAGCGCGGTTATCTTCTATCGGTTTCAAACGAATTTTTCCAGAATCGATATACCTTTTCATCACTTGGCCGATATGCTCCACAGGCGGAATTCCATTATAATCGTTCTTAAGAGCATTAAAGGCGTGCGGATCGGCGGTGATGATATTTTTGACACCCGAGTCGTGGATCGAAGCAATGTTTTGATCTCTTAATTGGAGGAAAAGCGTCTCCTCACCAAATCTTTTGACCTCATGTCCGCTATCCTTCTCCGCGGGTCCCAAAATCCCAAAATCAACACCAGCGCCATGTAAGACCCGAACAACCGCCTGGCCGATTGCCTGTATCCGGTCATCATAGGAAGTAATGCTGTCCACAAAATATAAAGTATCTGTTTTAACGTCTTTTTTTAATATTTTTACGGCATTTGTCGCCATGAGATTTTTTGCCCAATCCGCCCGTTTCCTCTCCATCTTGCCATACGGGTTTCCCCGCTTCTCTAACGCGCTGAGCGGTTTTTGCAGTGACTGGGGAACGATTCCCCCATCTACCAGACTCCTTCTCACATCGACGATCTTGTCTATATACTCGATCATCAGCGGGCATTCTTCTTCGCAAGCCCCGCAGGTTGTGCATGACCATATCTCGTCCTCTTCAAGGATATGTCCGATTAAATTGCTCCCTTTGATTGAGGCGCCATACAGCGGATATTTATCAAAAGCATAATCGCGGCATTTTATAGAGATAAATCTGGGAGATAATGGACGACCGACAGCAGTGGCCGGACAATTATCCGAACATCTCCCGCAGTCTGCGCATGAATAAAAATCGAGCATATGTTTCCATGTAAAATCCTCGAATTTCTTGACACCAAAGGACTCAAGCGTTTCAATCTCTTCTTCTGCCATGCCCCATTTCACCGACTTGACCGTTCCTTTGTTCAGCTTCATGAAAAATACATTGGGGATGGATGTGATTACATGAAAATGTTTTCCCAACGGAAGAAAACAAAGGAAAAAGAAAAAGATCAACTCGTGGGAAAAATAGGCGACAAGGTGAATATTCTGAAGTGAACTCAGCGGCGTTTTTATAAAGATCATGGCAGCGATTCCGGTGATGGTCCCCGGTATCGGCATTTCTATTCCAAACCCCTTTTGGATTTGTGCGGCAATACTACTTCCCTCAAAAATTGCGTCAGATACCATAAGCCCTGATATCATAAACAGCACCAGTATCGCTTCCCCCGTGTGTCCCTTGCCATACTTTGGTGGGACTGAATATCTTTCAGGTTGAAAAAATCCCCTACGGATCGCGGCTATGACGCATGATCCAAAAACAATGGTGGCTGCCAAATCCTTAAACAGGTCATAAATGTTTCCCAGGGCACCTTCGAATCCCGGCAGGGAAAAGCCTTCGAAAATCCCGAACATCACCAACGCAATCGAACGAAGCGATATGATCACAAAACCGGCAAAAATGAGAATATGCAGGATGCCGGCAAAGAGGTACCTTGGCTGGCGATATTGAAAGATTGCTATTCTAACCGTATTTTTGGCCCGGTCCATGATCCGGTCGAGCCTTGGATCGGCTGCAGCATTCAGAAGGGGACCAATCCTTCGAACAATTATATACGTAAATATACCGATACCAAAAATTAGAATAAAAACCGAAAAAATCACGGTCGGTATGCCGAAAAAAGATGCTTCGGCCGGAGCAATCAAAGCGGTCCCCATATCCGTGGCTTTCTCCTTTACCCGCACCCTTTGGCAGGCAGCCATAGGGATGTTAAATGAATGAACGTTCATTTATTTCTTATAAATGCGCTATCTCCCTGTCAAGAATAAAATAGACTGAAAGTCCGATGGTTTCAGCCTTTGCCGCCAATCCAACCCGTCAGCATTCTTAACAATATGATTATTGCCAGCTACGAATGCCCTTGTTTCAAATCAAAAGCGCTTACGCCTCTCGTTATGCAAAAAATTTCACCTCGCTCTATGCCGGGCGGGTCTTCATAAAATATAGAGTGTCAAACTTGAGTGTTCAATAAACCGAATAGGAGGGAGACATGACCGACCATACGACCTATCAGGATAAACCGTGGCTTGCTTATTATGAACAAGGAGTTCCGGAAAATATTGTCTATGAAGAAACATGCCTTCCTGAATTTTTGGAGGCGTCTGCTCAAAAGTTTCCCGACAGACCGCCCTGATTTTTCAAGGGTACACCATCTCCTATGCCAAGCTCAATGAGATGGTCAACGCCCTTGCCGGCTGCCTGACCGATTTTGGTATCAAAAAAGGGGAGAGCGTCGCGGTACTTTTGCCCAACATCATTCCTTGTTTGGCCAGCTATTACGCCATATTGAAAATCGGTGGCATTGCGGTGATGAACAACCCGCTATATTCAGATCGGGAACTGGAGCACCAGTTCAATAATTCTGAATCAAAAATTCTCATTGCCTTGGGTCTCTTCGGAAATCGAATGATTGATCTGAGGCCAAAAACAAAGATTAAACAGATCATCTATGCCTCAATCGGTGATTATCTTCCCTTTCCCAAGAACCTGCTGTTTCCGCTTGTAGCAAAAAAGAAAAAACTATCCGCTGAAGTCAAATCTGCTGCGGATGTTTACAAATGGAAAGATACTTTGAAGGATCGTCCTACCGTCCTGCCAAAGGTCAATTTCAGTTTTAATGATATAGCCATGTATCAGTATACCGGTGGAACAGCCGGCGTTTCAAAAGGCGTTATACTGACCCATGGGAATCTGAGCAAACAGGTCCAACAGATCGCCTCTTGGTTTCCGGCTTTTGAAAAAGGGAAAGAGGTCATGCTGGGCGCCCTTCCCTATTTTCATGTTTTTGGACTTTCCGGCGCCATGAATTTTTCGGTATTCATGGGGTGGAGCCAAATACTTGTCCCAAAACCACAACCAGAACCGCTTCTTGAAGCCATCCGAAAATTCAAACCGACCTTTGTCCCCTCGTTCCTACCATGTATATTGGAATATTAAATCATCCAGATATTGATAAGACCGATCTCACCTCCATCAAGGGGTGTTTCTCAGGCAGTGCGCCGCTTCCGGTTGAAGTTATTCACGAGTTTGAGAAAAAGACCGGGGCGATTATTGTTGAAGGATTCGGCTTAACGGAGACGCCACCCGCAACCCATTGCAACCCGTTCGCCGGTTGGAAGCGAAAGGTCGGGAGTGTCGGTCTACCGGTTTCTAATACAAAATGCCGCATCCCACCCGTGGTGAAGCGGTTAAGGTCTTTGCGGTGTTGAAAGAAGGTGAAACCGCTGCCAAAGAAGATTTTATCTCATACTGTGAAACCCGGTTGGCCAAATACAAACTTCCCACTAAAATTGAATTCAGGACCGATCTCCCCAAAACCAACGTGGGAAAGATTTTGAGGAAGGAACTCCGGGCCGAAGGGCTGGAGAAGCGTAAATCAGACCCTATTTTCTAAATATCAAAACGGATATTTTCTTGCTTTTATCACTTTTTCCGCTACTAGACGCCTCAGGGCAATGGTTTCGGTTGGTGGATAATCGGCCAGTCTATTAACTGTGGCGATCTGGGCGGCCTGATCGTCCCCTGCTTCAACATAGGAGAGAATCTGCCTGGCCCAGTGCACAATTTTGGGGAATGTATCATTTATATAGATCTTAGCTGTGGCATCATGGTATTGGGCGTTTGATTCGCCTTTTTTCGAAATGATTTTCATGGCTCTCAACAGACCACTCTCCATTACATAAATCTCGATGATCATATCGGCCATAAATCCCATCACTTCCTGTTCTTCCTCCAGGTTTGCTCCCAACCTGTTTGCAGCCTTACCCGCAGCGAGCAGGAAGATCTTTTTGCTGATCTTTACCAGCCGTTCCTGAACTGCCAGGGGAGCATCACCCATTATTACGGTATCGGACAGATAATTTCTTATTTCCTCTCCCACAACCTGGACCGCATTGAGAAGGTCAAGTCTCCCCTTCATCGCTCTTTTTAAAATGGTCGCAGGAATCAACAGCCGGTTTATCTCATTGGTTCCTTCAAAGATCCGGTTGATCCGCGTATCCCTGTACATCCGTTCGGGCGGATAGCCTGCAATATAGCCGCTGCCGCCAAATATCTGAACCAGCTCATCCATGCAAAAATCAGCACATTCACTTCCGTAAATCTTTGCAATGGAGCATTCCAAAGCATACTCTTCAATCGTTTTTGCATTTTCTGTTACCTGTTGTTTTGCTGTCTCATCCAGGGTGTTGAATCTGTCATCGATTGCACCTGCCAGACGATATACAAGGGACTCAGCCATGAAGGTGCGGATGCTCATATCGGCCAGTTTGTTTTTGATCATGCCGAATGAACTGATCTTGCGACCAAACTGTTCCCTCGAATTTGCATATTTTACAGCTTCTGTAATCGCAATTTTGCACGCCCCGACAGTACTTGCCGCGAGTTTGTAACGACCAATATTCAAAACATTAAAAGCAACCTTGTGCCCCTGTCCGATTTCAAACAAAACATTTTCCTTCGGCACCCGGCAGTCTTTTAAGATTACGGAAGTGGTCGAAGACCCCTTTATCCCCATTTTGTCTTCTTCTTTTCCCAAAGAAAGGCCCGGAAAAGCCCTTTCGACGATAAATCCGGTAAAACTTTTCCCATCTACCTTTGCATAGACGATGTAAATATCGGCCCACGCACCATTTGTAATATAAATTTTTTCGCCGTTTAAAATATAGAATTTACCGTCTTCGGTAAGGCTGGCGGTTGTCCGGGTATTGAGTGCATCTGATCCTGCATCTGTTTCGGTCAGACAGTAGGATGCAAACCATTCACCGGTCGCCAGCTTGGGAAGGTATTTTCTTTTCTGTTCATCGGATCCAAAATAAACTATCGGGAGGGTGCCGATTCCAGTATGTGCGCCGAATGAAACTGAAAAAGAAGGCGCACCTCCCAACGCTTCTGTCACCAGACAGGTACTGGTCTTGTCCATGTCTTCTCCCCCATAGGCTTCAGGGATATCTGTTCCATTGAGCCCCAAATTACCTGCCATCTCAAGCAGTGACCGGGCATAGTCTTCATTTATCTTCTCAAACTGCTCGTCATTCGGCAAAATTTCCTTTTTCACAAAATCGGTTGCCGCACTATAAATCATCTTGTGTTCCGTGGTCATCTCTTCAACGATGAACATATCGCCCGGTTCGCTGTCGGTGATCAGGAACTCACCGCCGACAAAAATCTTTCGTTTTGACATATCATTTCTCCTTATTTATTTTTCATCCATGGAACAGATTCATGAGCTATGGTCCGTTTCACGCTTCTTCCCCAACCCCTCTATGATAAGCTCGACCAGCGGATCTGCCATGGAAATAAGATCATAATTTTTTTTAGAATGCAGCCAGGTATTGATCACCTCATCAACCGACCCTAAAATGAGACGCTTCACTAAACCGAGATACAGACTCCTGCGGATGCTCCCTTCCTGCTGGCCCTGTTCGACAATTTCCGAAACAATATCGAGATATTTCTTTGACATTTTTTTAATCTGATATTCTGCCATTCGAGTGATTTGGTGTGTTTCAGTCTGGTATACCACCGCCATGTTTCGGTCACGCTGGAATTCCTCGAGATGCTTCCGAATAAGATTTCTGAGTTTCTCAATAGCATTGGGACCCTCTTCGACCGCTTCTTTGAACCGGTCAAATACCAGTTTTGTTTTGTAGCTGAAAAACTGAGTAAGAATGTCATCCTTATTTTTGAAATAGAGATAAATCGTACCGTCAGCAACTCCCGCTTCTTTGGCGATTTGTGAAATGGTCGACTGAAAAAATCCCTTTTCGGCAAATACCTTTACGGCCGCCTCAAGGATTCGATGGTGTTTATCATTTGTTTTTCCTTTTATCCGGATGGGAAACCTCCTGGTCGCTCTGTTTATTTGAAATATGAATGAATATTCATTCATTTATCAGAGGAAATTTTCCGTCGTCAAGAGAAAAGATTGAAAAAGTTGGTTTTAAATAATACTTTAAATATCTAAAGGTTATAAATAGGGCGAGAGTCGATTAGACATAAAAAGCCATTCAAAAGAAGCTTTTTATAAAAATGAAGAAAAATTCATTATAAGTAGAAAAGAGAAGGATTTTGGGTGAGAAAAACTAATTCTTATATCGAGTCGACGACATAAAAAGGGCATCCGCAAAAAAAAACAAAACGATGCCCTGAAAAAATCTTATGGACTACATCTTTTTGACATTCTTGGCCTCGGGTCCACGGTCACTTTCCTCCACATCGAAACTCACTCGATCACCTTCGGATAGTGACTTGAACCCGGCCTCATCGATGGAAGAGAAGTGGACAAATACATCCTGACCCTCTTCTTGATTAATAAAACCGTATCCCTTACGATCATTGAACCATTTCACTGTTCCTTGTGCCAAACCCTGACCTCCTTTTGATTGTTACGCGAACCTGCCCTAAGCTCCAGGTCGTCACGCCGATAAAAGAACTGTCCCTTTATAGCGACAAGACCCGGTAGATCACAACTGTTTCTAATAATTCGTATAAGCCATAGCGATAGTGACCGTCAAGTGAAAAAATGAGGATGCGATTTTATTTGAGCGTAACCCCATCTTTCTGCATGCGGACACGACAATGGAACACCATGCACTCGAGAGAATTCTTGACACACTGCATCATCAGCAAGTGGTTGGCGGTGCGTTTGACCTGGGGGTTCGATCCCAAAAAAGTCGTTTTTCGAATCATTGAAAAGGTGGTGTTCATAAGGTCCCGGATAATGAATATGCCCTATGGTGATCAGGTCATTTTTATAAAAAGAAAGTTCTTTCACCAAATTGGATGTTTTCGAGAAATCCCGATAATGGAAGATGTCGACCTGATCAGACGGAAAAAAAATAGCGGTGGAAAGATTACCATTATATCCTCGAAGGTTCAAACAGTTCCCCGGCGATGGGAAAGAGAAGGCATCCTCTATTGCACGGTAAGAAATTGGATGTTGGTTTCTTTATTTTTCATCGGTGTTTCGCCGGCCATGCTTGCCCGATTTTACAAAGAAACACCGTCGATGCCTACAAGCCGGGTTGAAACAAAACCGATATTGTGAGTGCCACCACAAAATGCACATTTATTCATTTGTATCCACTCTCCTTCCATATCACTCCCCTTCGATTCCGATTGCCGCTTTTATCTCCTGATATCGAAAACAGTCTACTGTATGATCATTGACCATCCCCACGGCTTGCATGAATGCATGACAAATAATAGGGCCAACGAATTTAAAACCCCTAACTTTCAAATCCCGACTCATTGCACTAGATACGCTGGTCTTTGAAGGGATCTTAGATAGTTCTTTCCATCTGTTCACCACAGGTTTCCCATGGACGAATCTCCAGATGTAAGCGTCAAAGCTTCCGAATTCTTTCTGAACCGCCAAAAATGCCTTTGCATTTTGAACAGCAGCCTCAACCTTAAGCCTATTCCGGATGATGCCGCTGTCTGAAAGCAGTTCTTTGATCCGGGTGGCATCGTATTTTGCAATTTTTTGGGGATCAAATCCATTAAATGCTTTTCGGTAATTTCCCCGCTTTTTCAAAATGGTTTGCCAGCTCAATCCGGCCTGAACACCCTCTAAAATAATAAACTCAAAAAGTTTTTGATCATCATGGGATGGAACCCCCCATTCCTTATCGTGATATTCGATGTAGAGCGAGTCTGAACCCACCCACCCGCACCTTGTTTTCATTCCCTTCTCCCTTTTTTTCCGGCCAAGCAGTTCCTGTCCCCGGTCTCTTATTTTTGATTTTGGAAAGATCCGCCCTTTGGCGCAGCACAAAGGCGGGGGTAACACGAAAGGTATTTCCACAAGCGCATTTTGCTCTTATTTTCACTTCAGTAGCATGGCCCATATATTTGGACACGTCGGCCGCTTTTGCTTTAGAACATTTGGGGCGGGTGAGAGTCACCACATTCCTTGAAGATACAAAGACTTTTTCCGATATCGTGATAGCCTCCAATTTAACTCTGAATCGGATTTGATTTTAATATCAGATGACTAGATATAGTTGATGGCTTGAGGAGTTTTGATTGCATTGTATTCACATTTTCAGCCTCCGGGAACGCAAACAGGTTTTCAGGTCAAAATTCGAATGATTTTAGGCTGATATTTATCTTTTTTAGTGAGCTTATCTCCTGTAAATTTGACAATCACAAATGCAAGAAACAGAAATAAAAATCCAAAAACTGCTGAAAAGCCGGACTGGTTCCCAGAAACAATAGTTGCAAGTTTGTGGCCGATAACCGCACCCAAAATCATGCTGAATATCGGGAAGATATATAGAAGAAACGAAACCCTGATAAGAGATTCAGTTTTAAAACCGATGACCACCCGGTCTCCCACCCTAGCCCCTACCGGGTTAATCACTTGAACCTCCATCTCCTTACTCCCACCCAGAGTAACACAGGCATCTTTTGAAGCACACGATTCACACGCGCCTGTTCTTTTTGTCTTCACACACGCTGTGGTGGAGTGGAGTGCTGTTACAATTCCTTCTTCGGTAGCCAAAATTTAAGTCCTGAAAAATAGTTTTTTTCGATTTCACCATTTAGCAATATGGGGGTAAAATGTCAATACTGTTGGGCTGATAATAAATTGAATTTGAATCCTTGACCCTAAGAAAATGCCGGATTAAAATCCACCAACAACAAACTGTGTTGCGCTAGTCTAGAGGTTATCAATGGGGTGCCATGAAGTCGTTTAAAGATAAGGTGTCTGAATCCGTGTCGTTCATTCAAAGGCATACACACACATTCCCCAAGATCGGTCTTTTGACCGGAACCGGATTGGGTGAAAGTGTGGCGTTCTTTGAAACGGTAAAAACTTTTTGCTACCACGAAATCCCCCATTTTCCGATCTCAACGGTTGAAAGTCATCCTGGGAGACTTTTGTTCGGCAATGCACAGGGGCTCAATATTATCGCCATGCAAGGTCGTTTTCACCTTTACGAGGGGTATACGCCGCTTGAAGTGACCTTCCCGGTGAGGGTGATGCAGGAGCTTGGTGTTAAAATTCTCATTCTATCGAATGCAGCAGGAGGCCTAAATCCCAAGTTTCAAGCAGGGGATATCATGCTCATCACCGATCACATCAACCTCACCGGCTCAAACCCTCTGATCGGTCCAAATGAGAAAACGTGGGGAATTCGGTTCCCGGATATGGGCCAAGCGTACAACAACAATCTTTTAAAGATTTCGGAGTCGATCGGGAGGGAGATCGGGATCCGTTTGGGAAAAGGGGTCTACGTGGGGTTAAAAGGTCCGTCCCTGGAAACACCCGCCGAGGTGCGATTTTTAAGAATGATCGGTGGTGAAGCGGTCGGTTTCTCGACGGTTCACGAGGTTATTTCAGCTGTACATGCAGGGATGCGGGTGCTTGGGTTGTCGATCATTACCAACATAAACGATCCGGATACACCTTCTCCTGTGACGGTTGACAAGGTGATCGCGGTTTCAAAAAAAACATCTCCGATTCTCACCACTATCCTCAAAAAGGTTCTTGAAGCCATATATGACCATCAAATCTGCTGATCTTCTTGTTTTAAACGGTATTGTTCTCACCATGGATTCGATCGACACCCAGATTAAAAATGGTGCTGTCGCCATCAAAGGAAAAAAAATTGTTGCAGTAGGAGAGGTGGATGAATTTTTATCATGGGATATGTCACAAACGATAGATGCTTGCGAAGGCATCATTATGCCCGGGCTTGTCAATACACATACCCATTTTCCGATGTCGCTCTTCAAGGGGCTTGCAGATGACCTCCCCCTGCAGGTGTGGTTGGATGAGCATATATTCCCTGCTGAAGAAAAATACATAACTCCAAAGTCGGTCCGAATCGGCACACGGCTTTCCTGTGCCGAAATGCTGCTTTCTGGAACGACAACCTGCTGCGATGGATATTTTTTTGAGGATGAGATTGCAGAAGCAGTCAAAGCATGCGGTATACGTTCGGTCCTCGGACAGGGCGTCATCGATTTCCCGGCACCCGGTATTCCTGATCCAAAAAACAATATCTCTTCTGCCATCGTTTTTATGGACAAATGGCAAGCCGCCGCCTCAACAATCAATCCATCCATATTTTGCCATTCACCGAATACATGTTCGACCCAAACATTAAAAAAGGCCAAGGCGGCTGCCAACGACAGGGCCCTCCTTTTTCAAATCCACGCCGCAGAGACAAAAAGTGAATGGGATCAGGTTTGGTCACAGCACCGGGCATCACCGATCAAGTATCTTGATCAGATTGGTGTCCTCGATCAAAATACACTTCTCGTTCATACCGTATGGGTGGATGATGATGATATCGACATCATCGCAAAGCGCAGGGCAAAAGTTTCACATAATCCGGAGAGCAATATGAAACTCGCATCGGGGATTGCGCCGGTCCCGGATTTATTGAAGGCAGATATCACCGTTGGGATCGGCACAGACGGGTGTGCAAGCAATAACAATCTGGATCTTTTTTCCGAAATGGACACAACAGCGAAGCTTCATAAGGTAAACACCCTAGATCCGACCGTTATGGATGCCCGAACCGTGGTTCAAATGGCCACAACCGGGGGAGCTGCAGCGATCGGTTTAGACAGACAAATCGGCTCTCTTGAACCGGGGAAGGAGGCGGATCTTATTGTTATCGATACCAAAAATCCCCGTCTTGCACCACTTTACAACCCCATCTCCCAGGTGGTTTATGCTGCCCTCGGATCGGACGTTCGGGATGTCATCGTTTCCGGAAAGATAGTCGTTCGGAATCACAAACTCCTCACGATCGATCTGGATGATCTTCTTGAACGTGTCGGATCTATCGGAGATACCATTAAAAGAGAATTGACGAAAAAATAATGTCCGCGGGCATAAACCGCTAAAGCCTATTCCCCTTCAAAAGATGTTAAAGTGAATATGTTATACGCTTTTATTTTCTCCCGACCTTTTAAGTCAGGGAGTTCAACTAAAAAGGCACACTCAACAATCTCACCACCGAGTTTTTCCACCAGCTTTGTTGCAGCCAAAACAGTTCCACCGGTGGCGATTAAATCATCCCATATTAAAACTTTCTCACCTTTTTCAATTGCATCTTCGTGCATCTCGATGATGTTTTTTCCGTACTCGAGCGTATATTCCGCCTTGATGGTTTTGTGCGGCAATTTTCCTTTTTTTCTGATAGGAACGAACCCGACGTTGAGTCTGTAAGCAAGTACGGCACCGAAGATAAAACCCCTGGCATCGATTCCGACCACTTTGTCGATCTCCATTTCCCTATAACGGTCGTAGAATTGATCACATGTCGATCGGAATGCTTCCGGGTTTTGCAGTAGTGTTGTGATATCCCTGAACATGACCCCTTTGATCGGCCAGTGTGGAACGGTTCGGATTGTTTCTTTTAAATTGATCATCATCCCGTCATGCTATTTTTGAGACACTCTTTATCAAAAGCGCTTTGACCTTATCGACATTCGCATTGAAAACGTCCTCAATCTCTTCCCAGGAAACCGGTTCCTCATCCTCTTTCCAGCAATCGTAATCTGTGGACATGGCAACAACTGCATATGGAACTTTTGCTTCGTTCGCGAGTATCGCTTCGGTCGCCACCGACATATTGATCACATCTCCCCCCCAACTCCTGAACATGTGCGATTCTGCTTTTGTCGAGAACCTGGGTCCCTCGATGGTAATCACTGTTCCACTGCTGTGTGTTTTGAAACCCAAAATTTGGGAGACCTCACACAACACTTTTCGCAGGCCCACGTCAAACGGATTTGCCATTGGGGTGTGTCGTGCTCCCTCTTCAAACGACTCATGAAAGGTTGTTTTTCTACGTCGTGTGAAGTCGATGAACTGGTCCAGAATCACAAAATCACCTCTACCAATTTCCTTCTTTAAACTCCCACAGGCAGTCGTGGCGATAATGTGTGTAACGCCTTGATCTTTTAAAGCATATATGTTTGCCCTGAAATTCACCTGTGTCGGGCTGAGTTGGTGTTTTTTCCCATGCCTTGCGATGAGGACGACATCTGTTCCGTTAATCTGCCCTAAGGTTAAGACGGAAGACGGTTTTCCATAAGGTGTTTCAACCGCCTTCTCGCTTACTTCCTGAAGGATTTTCGGGTCATCCAGCCCGGATCCGCCGATAATTCCAACTCTCACCATTAATCTTTCTCCAATTTATGCGGTTCATTCACTTTTTACTCAAGTTTTGCACCCACAACGGGGCACAATGCCGCATCTGGTGTGGGGTAAATAAAATTTTTTGGAAAAACAATGAGGCAGCTGTTGTAAACCGGAATCCATAAAGTAATCACCGTGCACAGGCACGAGATGATTTGGATTTTTTTTGTGATATCAGTTGCTTCTGGAATGATAACTCTTAAAAGGTTTTGTGCCGTTGTCAAAGCGCTCATCATCAATTTTTTCCATAAAAATTTCTTTTTACCCTATGCCTGATGCGTCTTTTCTCAAAATATCAGGTGCGAAACTTGAGTAACATGCTTTTAAAAGGTCGTCAAGGTCGGTAGCTATTTTAAAAAAGGGTTATTGACCCGTGTGTGCTTGTACTATAATTATCATACAGTATGATGGATCGCGTAAAAAAAGTTATTCCATGAACAAATTTCATATTTTTATCATCAGATGCATCCTCGGTGCGGTCTTCGCCGTTCTGCTCATGCGATTTTTTTTCCCCCGTGCAAGTCTTCCCTATTCGCTGGGACTCGGCATTTTCATGGTGGGTTTTGTGTACGTTACGGAGTTTTTTAGAAACAAAAAATCGAGATAATCAAAGAAAAGATTTCACGTGAAGACAATTATCCTCGGAACAGCCGGCCATATTGATCATGGCAAAACCAGCTTAATTAAGGCAGTGACCGGTATAGATACCGACCGGCTGAAGGAAGAAAAAATTCGTGGCATCACCATTGAGCTAGGATTCGCCTCTATGGTGCTTCCCAACGGTCAGCATCTTGGGATTGTCGATGTGCCAGGCCATGAAAAATTTGTAAAAAACATGGTCGCAGGCGCAACCGGGATCGACATAGTTGCCCTGGTAATTGCCGCGGACGAAGGCGTGATGCCCCAGACCAAGGAGCACATGGAAATATGCACGCTTTTAAACATTGAACATGGGCTTATCGTCCTCAGCAAAACCGATCTGGTTGAAAGGGAATGGCTCGAACTGGTAACGGAAGATATCAAAGAGTTTACCCGCGGCACATTTCTTAATAATTCACCCATCATCCCGGTGTCATCTTCAAGCGGCCAGGGTTTACCGGAATTTATTCAATCGCTTGAAGAACTGAGTGCCAAAATTCCCCTTCGCCCGCAGTCAAGCCTGTTCCGGCTTCCGATTGATCGTGTTTTCAGCATGAAGGGATTTGGAACCGTCATCACAGGAACCATAACCTCAGGGCAGGTTCAGGTGGGTGATACCATTATGATATATCCGATTCAAACCATCTCAAAAGTACGTGGGATTCAGGTCCATAACCAGAGCGTAAATGAAGCGGTGGCTGGGATGCGAACCGCCATTAATTTTCAGGGGCTCGAAAAGAGCGCCGTGAATCGGGGCGAGGTGATATCCCGCCCAGGCGCTCTAAAACCAACTTATATGCTCGATGTATCGTTTCATTTTTTGAGCAGCAACGAAAAATCGATCAAAAATCGAACACGTGTTAGGCTTCACACCGGAACCAGTGAGGTGATGGGGAACCTGATCCTCCTTGAAAATGATGAACTTCTTCCGGGTGCCACAGCGCTCGTACAGATCCGACTCGACTCGCCTATCGCAGGGGTAAAGGATGACCGGTTTGTTGTTCGAAGTTATTCTCCCGTTCGAACGGTCGGGGGCGGCCGCATTTTAAACCCCATCCCCAAAAAACACAAACGCTTTAAACCCAAAATTATTAATGGGCTGAAAAGAATTTTCAGCGATACACCCAAAGAAATTATTCTTTACCACGCGGAAGAATCCGGCTATGCCGGCGTTTTAATTTCCGATCTGCTGCTGATGACGAATATGAATGAAAAAGGCCTTCATCAAATTTTTCAGGCGCTTCTTTCCAAAAAGGAACTCATCCTGTCAGACAAAGAGAACCAAGTATTCATTGCTGGAAAAACCTTTGAGAAACTGAAAAGAGAGGCTGCAGAACACTTGAAAAAGTACCATCGTATCCATCCACTCAAACCGGGGATGCCAAAAGAAGAACTTAAATCCAAATTCCCATCTCTCCTCGGTTCGAAACTTTTCAATCAGATGCTTTATCAGATGGGAAAGAAAGATCTCATTTTCCAGGAGGAAGAGTCTGTCCGCCTTGCCTCACACACGGTGGCGCTGGCGGAGGATCAAGCGAGTGTTCGAGAAAAATTATTGGATGTCTATCAGAAAAGTGGGCTTACCCCGCCCTATTTCAAAGAGCTTGGAAAAACGTTTGATATTGATAGCAAACGGGCAAAAGATATCCTGATCCTGCTGGTAAACGAAGGAGAACTGATTAAGATAAAAGAAGATATGTTTTTTCATGCCGCAGCTGTCAATCGCCTGGAGAGTCGATTGGTCGATTTTCTCAAATTCAGAGGAGAAATCACAACACCTCAATTCAAGGACATGACAGGTGTTTCACGAAAATATGTTATCCCGCTCATCGAATATTTTGATTCAAAGAATGTGACCATACGGGTGGGCGATATTCGAAAACTTAGAGTCGGGTCCCGGCGCTGAAGGCTGGATGTGTGATAAACATTTCGGTGATGCTATCAAGAAATAACAATCCCTTTTGGGAAAGCGCAAAGTGGTGCTGATCGGCCTTGATCAATCCCTTTTCTTCCAGATCGGGTATTACGTCCCCAATAACCTGTTCAAAATCGACCCCAAATGCTTGATTGAAAGATTCGAAACTGATTCCGTTTTTTCGCCTGAGCCCTAGGCAAAATGCCTCAATCATGCGCTGGCTTCGGGTTAATACCTCTTGCCCCATGATTGGAAGTACGCCGTTGTTCAAATCGTTGATATACCTTCTGACCGACCGGTGGTTCCACTGTCGCTTGGGACTGCAAAACGAATGGGCAGACGGTCCGAGTCCGAGATAAGGGACGGCGGACCAGTATTTTTGGTTATGTCTCGATCTTCTGAGACCGGGAGACCCTATCACCTTTTTTGAAAAGTTTGATATTTCGTACTGTTCATAACCGTTTGTTGTTAAGAACGTGAGAGTGGTTTCAAATAGATCAAAGACAATTTTTTTAGAAAGAGGATTAAATCTTCCTTTTTTCCTGGCTATAGACAAGGGAGTTTTTGGTTCATAGGTGAGCATATAACAGGCGAGATGTTCAGGTGCGAATTCAACTGCCTTAACCAAATCAGCGAGCCAGGAAGTCACTGTCTGTCCCGGAATACCGTAAATAAGATCAAGGCCGATATTTTCAAACCCGGCCTTTCTCGACGCATTTAAAACATAAATCGCATCATCAGCAGTGTGTATCCGACCTAAAAAATCGAGATTTGATTGATCAAACGATTGCACCCCGATATTTATTCGATTGGCGCCTGCCCGATGGTACGTTTTCAACTGGCCAAACGTCACGGCCCCCGGATTGACTTCCACGGTGATTTCTGCAGCTTTAAGAAACTTAAACCGGTTGCGGACAGCATCAATGATAGAGTCGATGACTTCCGCTTCAAGGAGAGAAGGGGTTCCACCACCGAGATAAAGGGTGTCAAACAAAAAGGGTGCCGTGCAAACCATGTCCATCTCCTGCACCAATGCCCGGATAAATGATGGTGCCTGAGAAAGGTCGGTTATGGAATAAAAATCACAATATCGACACTTTTTTTTGCAAAATGGGATATGAATATATATCCCTGCGGGTTCGCAAGGGTGGGGATGCATAACTTTATCAGTTTTGATTACCTGCCGCCAGCTTCATACCCAGGTGAAGTGCTTTTCGATTTATTTCCAGGAAGGTTCTGGGTATTTGGGTTTCCAGGATCTTCATAACCGATTTCGGTTTGACCAGATCGATCAGACCCAACACGACCCCGAGCATGCAAATATTGAACACGATCGGTCTTCCGATCTCTTGCATCACTGACTGATATATCGGAAGCGCTTTTTGCCGGGCGTCCACGCTTTTTTTTGGCTCGACAAAACCGGTGTCAATCACCAAAAGTCCTCCGGGTCGAATAATCGGGTAGAATGTATTGTAAGCCTCCTGGGTCAGACATACCAGCACATTCGGCTGGATGACCTTGGGATAATATATGTCTGAATCTGAGATGATGACATCGCTGCGGGTCGCTCCGCCTCTGGCCCTAGGGCCATAGGTTTGAGACTGAACAGCGATCAGATTTTCATGAAGCACCGCAGCCCCGGCCAGTATAATGCCGGCCGTAATGACGCCCTGACCACCTGACCCTGAAAGAAGCATCCTGCATTTCTCCATGGCTAATGCCCTTTCATCGCTTTTTCAATGATCTTATTATATTCGTTGCAGTATTCCGGCATCTCCTTCTGAACAAAAATCCCCCGTTCAATCAGATCCGGGTTTTCTTTCTTGGCCTTGGATCCCCTCGGGGTGGTTTTCTCTTTGTAAAGCTTCATCATATCAACGGCACTCCCAATGTCATTTTTCCTTCCAAAATAGGTGGGGCATTGGGTTAAAACCTCGACAACGGAAAATCCGACGTGTTGTATTGCCTTTGTTATAATATTGGTAAGCTGTTTCTCATGGTAGGTGGTCGTTCGAGCTACAAAAGACGCCCCGGCGGCCGTCGCTAACTCCACCACGTCAAAATCATGATCGATATTAAAATAGGGCGCGGTGGTCGCCTTGATTCCGTAACCGGAGAGGGGGGAAAACTGTCCCCCTGTCATGCCATAAATACGATTGTTCATGACAATCGCCGTGATATCAATGTTGCGCCGTGCGGTATGTATAAAATGGTTTCCGCCGATAGCAAGTGCATCCCCGTCACCCATCGGAACGATGATATTCAATTCCGGAAGGCCCATTTTGACACCCGTGGCGAATGCCAAGGCACGACCGTGGAGGGTATGGAGGGTATGAAAATCGACATATCCTGTAATCCGAGATGAACAACCGATGCCCGATACCATGACAATTTCATTTTTGCTCAATCCCAGTTGTTGAATCGCCCGAAGAAAACTGCCTAAAACGATTCCATGACCACATCCCGAACACCACAGGTGAGGGAAATATCGCTCTCTGATATAATCTTTAATCGGCACCTGTCAGACGCCCTTTCCCTGGATAAGTCCTAGAAGATTCCTGATATCCATTGGCGTAATAAAAACTCCGTCAATCCGGTTGGCCAAAAAAACCTTTTCCGGTTGATCGACAGCCATTTTCACTTCCCGGAGTATCTGGCCCATATTCATTTCCACAACAACGATATATTTGGCATTGACGCATTTTTCACGAATAAGGCCATAGGGAAAAGGCCATAGGGTCTGGAGTTCCAGTAGTCCGAGCCGATCCCCTCTCAACCTGTGGTTTTCCACTACATGCAGTGCACTTCGGGCCGAAGACCCGTAGGAGATCAGGATGGTCGTGGCATCTTCCAGGTAGTACTCTTTCAGCCTGGCGATCTGATGTACATTGTTATTTATTTTGTCAACCAATTGGTGGAGAAGGTCTTGCACAATTCGGGGATTATCGGATGGAAATCCCCACATATCATGAAACAGGCCGGTTACGTTATAACGGTGCACCCCGCCAAAATCGGACATCGGAAGACGGCCGTCTTCCCTCGGGAGATAGGGGTGATAATCAACACCCCCCTCCACAGATGTCCGCAACCGTTTCACCAGCGGAACCTCCCCTTTTTTGGGTAAAATCAGTCGCTCCCGCATGTGCCCCACCACTTCATCAAAGAGGAGAATGACCGGTGTTCGGTAAGTTTCCGCAAGATTAAAGGCATCGACCGTCATTGCAAATACATCCTGATGGTTGGACGCCGTCAGCGCAATGATTGCATGGTCCCCATGGGTTCCCCATTGTGTTTGACACACGTCCCCCTGACTGGCATGGGTTGGCAGACCGGTGGATGGACCACCTCGCTGGACATTGACAATCACGCAGGGAATTTCCGTCATAATTGCGTAGCCAAGCGCCTCCTGCATCAGGGAAAAACCGGGGCCGCTCGTTGCCGTCATCACTTTATGGCCAGTCAGAGATGCCCCGATGATGGCGCAAATGGACGCTATTTCATCTTCCATCTGTAGGAATTTACCACCAATTTGAGGGAGACGGTGGGAGAGATGTTCAGCGATTTCGGATGAAGGGGTAATGGGGTATCCGGCAAAAAAATCGAGCCCTGCATAGAGTGCAGCTTCTGCACATGTTTCGTTACCTTGAAAAAATTTAACATTTTCATTCATCATCTGGCCCCATTGTGAGGACTTCGATGGCAAGGTCCGGGCATCTGTTTTCACAGAGTTTACAACAAATACAATCCTCTAGGCGAACGGCAACCGACCGGTCCATCTCATCGAGTTCAAGTACGGTCCCAGGACAAAATTCAACACATATGCCACATCCTTTGCACCAATCCCTTCTGATGATGTGTTCCTTTAGCTTTACCTTTCCCACTTGCAATTACCTTAGAAATTTAGCCCTGCGAATCGTCCATAGCCTCCACCTGTCTTTTTACGGATCAGAGGCTAGCGGTCGGCCTTTTAAAAGCTTTCTTAAAATATATGGCAAGATACCATTATTTTTGAAGTAATCAACATCAATGTCGGTATCCAGCCGCGCTAAGACTTCGAAGCGGATTTCACTTCCGTTTTCCTTGATGGCGCTTACTTGCAACTTTTTTCGGGGTTTTATATTTTCGATGCCGGAAATATAAAATATTTCATCCCCCATTATTTCAAGACGTTCAGGGCTGTCGCCATTTTGAAACATCAATGGAAGAACGCCCATTCCCACCAGATTGCTCCTGTGAATCCGTTCGTACGACTCTGCAAAAACAGCCCTTATGCACAAAAGCTGGGTTCCTTTTGCAGCCCAGTCCCTTGATGAGCCGGTACCGTACTCCTTACCGGCCAATACCACAAGAGGCGTGTTCTCCTCCTTGTATTTCATGGCTGCATCGTGGATAAACATGGCATCATCCCCTGGTCTTTTTCTTGTATAACTCCCTTCTCTGGGTGCCACGATTTTATTTTTTATCCGGATATTTCCAAATGTACCCCGCATCATGACTTCATGGTTTCCTCTTCTGGAACCATAGGAGTTGAACGCCTCCGGCATTACCTGATTCCTTTTCAGGTATTGGCCCGCCGGATACTCTTCAGGGATCGCACCTGCAGGGGAGATATGATCGGTGGTCACGGAATCTCCTAGCACAAGAAGGGCTCTGGCATTCTTAATATCTGAAGGCTTCTTCAACTCCAAGCTAAAATCATCGAAAAAGGGCGGCTTCTTGATATAGGTAGAGTGGTCATCCCAATCATAGGTCGTACTTTTCTTTGCCGCTAGTTCCTGCCAGAATGAATCGCCGTCAAAAATTCTCCCATACTCCCTTTTGTAAAACTTTTTTTTAACATGTTTTTTAATCTCTACGTCAATCTCTTCGGTGGTCGGCCAGATATCTGACATAAAAACAGGATTCCCATTTGGATCGATCGATACCGGCTCAATCGTCAGGTCGATGTCCATTCTTCCGGCAATGGCAAAACAGACCACCAACATCGGGGACGCCAGAAAATTTACCTTCACGCTCTGATGAATCCTGGCCTCAAAATTCCGGTTCCCGGATAGAACGGCCCCTACGGTAAGGTCATTTTCTGAAATTACACGTTCGATTTGTTCATGAAGCGGGCCACTGTTACCGATGCACGTGGTACAACCAAAACCGGTAAGATGGAAACCCAGTGCTTCAAGATAAGGCATGAGGTTGGCGTCTTCAAGGTAGTCGATGACAACCTTTGACCCCGGCGCAAGGGAGGTTTTAACATACAATGGCACCCCGATACCTCTTTTAATTGCCTTTTTTGCCACCAATCCGGCACCGATCAGGGCATAGGGATTGGAAGTGTTGGTACAGGACGTAATGGCCGCAATGACCAAATTTCCGTCACCAATTTTTTCTTCGGTTCCATCGAGATTCACTGTATACACTTTTGGGCTGACAGGACGACAGGTCGTGGCTCGAACCGTCCGGCAACCCGATTCATCATGAAACGTGGACAGCTGAGCCAAATTCGTATCCCGGTCATATTCACACCCCAGTACATCGGAAAAAGCACCTTTTAAATTCTCTAGGCTGATTCTATCCTGGGGCCTGGCAGGACCGGCTACCGAAGGTTCTATTTCAGACAGATCCAAGAGAACGGTTTCGGTATACACCGGGTCGTTTTCCCCTGTATAGAAAAGACCGATCGCTTTTGTGTAAATTTCCGTCACTTCAGCCCGATCATCTCTGTCGGTCATCCTCAGATATTCAATGGTCTTTTCATCCACTGGGAAAAACCCGAGTGTTGACCCGTTCTCCGGTGTCATGTTGGCAATCGTTGCCCTGTCCGGTATGGTCAGCTTTTTTACTCCCGGTCCGAAATACTCAACGAATTTTTCGACAATGCGATGCGTTCTGAGTCTTTCGGTTAAAGCCAGAACCAAATCGGTAGTTGTAACCCCTTCTCTGAGTTCATTGATCAGTTTTACACCGATAACTTCCGGAATAGCCATGTAGTACGGTTGTCCCAGCATGATCGCTTCAGCTTCAATTCCGCCGACACCCCATCCCATGACACCGATGCCATTAATCATGGTGGTATGGGAGTCTGTTCCCACCAACGTATCCGGATAGGCAAAAGGCTTGCCGTCAATCTCTTCGGTGGTCACCACCCTTGCGATGTATTCCAGGTTAACCTGATGACAAACTCCTGAATTGGGCGGGATAACCCGAAAGTTTTCAAAACTTTTCTGTGCCCAATTTAAAAAGGCATATCTTTCCCGGTTTCTTTGGTATTCTTTTTCCACATTTCTTTTCAGCGCATCCGCCGTACCGTAGTAGTCGACCTGAATGGAATGGTCCACAATCAAGTCGACAGGGATCGATGGATTTATTTTCTCCGGATCGCCACCTAGATCTTTTACCATATCTCTCATGGCGGCAAGGTCGACAACTGCGGGGACACCTGTAAAATCTTGCATCAAGACGCGGGAGGGATGATACGGTATTTCAACAGGGCCGGCATACCGTTTCCCCCACCTGGCGATATGAACCAAATCTTCTTTTCGAACCACATTTCCGTCGAGCTTTCGCAAAAGATTTTCGATTAGAATTTTGATGGAAAACGGAAGCGTTTGAATCTCTGCTACCCCCTTTTTCTCAAGAAAATTGATATCCATAATACGGTATAGGCTCCCACCTACATCTATTTGTCGGATATACTCATCTCGTCTCATATTAAACTCCAGAAATCACCTCTGTTTCTTTTGGATTCTCCAGATAACCTACAGGTTCCCTATTACCGCCGCTGCAAATTCAGAGCACTTCACCTCAACGGCCCCTTGCATCTGCCGGGCCAAATCATAGGTAACCCGTTTTTCTTCAACGGCTTTGAGTAGTCCCTTCCGTATCCGGTCGGCCGCCTCTTTCCATCCCAAATAATCAAGCATCATGGCGCCGGAAAGGATCAATGATCCCGGGTTTACCTTATCCTGTCCGGCATATTTCGGCGCAGTGCCATGTGTTGCCTCAAAAAGGGCATACCCGTTGCCGATATTTGCTCCGGGCGCCATCCCGAGCCCACCGGCCATGGCTGCCAATGCATCAGACATATAGTCTCCGTTGAGGTTCGGCATTGCCAGTACGTCATATTCCCCGGGTCTTAAGAGTATCTGTTGAAACATGGCATCGGCAATCCGATCTTTCATCACGATTTTTCCCTTGGGAATTTTTCCCCCATGTTCCTTTGCAAGATCTTCTTCGATCACTATCGATTTTCCGAATGATTTTTTTGCCACTTCATATCCCCAGGTTCGGAAAGCACCTTCGGTGTATTTCATGATGTTACCCTTATGGACCAGGGTGACACTCCGCTTTTGGTGTTCCAGCGCATACTCAACGGCCATCCGGACCAGTCGATGGGTTCCAAAGCGGCTGATCGGCTTAAGTCCGATACCTGCATCGGAACGAATCCGCCTTCCATCCTCCTGTTGAACCAGATCTCCGATTTTTCTGACGATCGCCGAACCTGCTTCCCATTCGAGGCCCATATATACATCTTCCGTATTCTCCCTGAAGACCACCATGTCTATATCCTCCGGGCGTTTCATCGGGCTGGGCACACCGGGGATATACTTTACGGGGCGCAGACACGCATACAGGTCCAACTCCTGGCGGATGCGAACATTGATGCTCCGAATGCCCTTTCCTACCGGAGTGGTCAGGGGACCTTTGATGGCAACGCGGTGGGCCTTTATACGCCTTACCGTCTCTTCCGGAAGCCAGCTTCCGGTCTGATGAAAGCCCTTCCCTCCTGCCAGTACTTCCAACCACCTGACTTTTCTGCGATCCCCATAGCTTTTCGAAACCGCCTCATCAATCACCCCCTGGGATGCCTTCCAGGTATCCGGTCCCACTCCGTCTCCTTCAATAAAAGGAATTATCGGATAGGCCGGCACATTGAGTTTGCCGGTTTTCGAATAGGTGATCATCCCATTATTCATTGTCATCTTCACCTCTCAAGGTCATTTAAAAACTTAAGGGTCGCGCCTCAAATCGACCGAAGCGCCTCATCCAGCCTATCAATATTGTCCATCCTAATTATACCGGAAGATGGGACCCAAGCGCAAATAATTTTTCCATTCCCCAAACTTTTATCGATACAGCTTTTCAATGCACACTGCAAAGTTTGGTACAATTTTTATCTGATTGAAAAACTCTGAAGCCCCGAATGGCGGGATCCTCCAGAGGCGAATAAATCTTCGCTACGCTTCGACAAGCTGCGGGGAATGCGCTCACTGTTTCGGCTCAACCTAAAATAATTCCATATAATATTGGTGATTTAATTTTTTACTCGATTTTATGACAATATTTTGTAAATATGGAGAGAAATTGGGTTTATGCCAATCGATCATGCAAAATCTTCTGCACGATATCAATTTGACACTCAACACCCCTTTTACTAATATCTTTTTGGAAAATGTTTTGACCTCGCCATTGAAAGAGAGGTTACCATCAATAAAAAACTGCTTAAGACCGTTTTCCATGACCGACATGTCCATGGAGGAGCGAAAATGGTGGAATTTGCAGGTAGGCATATGCCACTTCATTATCGCTCGGGTATTATAAGGGAGCATCTCGCAACCCGAAAACACGCCGGACTTTTTGATGTTTCCCACATGGGTCGATTCATTGTTCGGGGGAAAAACAGACTGCCGTTCCTCCAACATGTGCTTTCAAACAACGCAGCAGGCCTTGAAGTCGAAGAGAGTCTATATACCACCATTCCCAATGAGCAGGGTGGCGCTATAGATGACGCCTATCTCTATCGATTTTTTGAAGATGAATATCTGTTGGTGGTAAACGCGGCAAACCGTGAAAAGGTGTTCCGTCATTTTCAGCCGTACCTGAGAGCGTGTGGGAATGTGATTTTCGAGGACCAAACCGAAGACCTTGTTATGCTGAGTTTGCAGGGACCGGCGGTAAAAAAAATCATGCAAAAAGCCATCAGCCGGGGGCACCTGCCTGAACCGCTGAGAAATGAGCTTGCGATAACCCACATCGACGCTGCCCGGGTTTTAATGGCAAGGACAGGTTATACCGGTGAGCCCCTCTGTTTCGAGCTTTTTGTCAACCGCAAGGATGCGGTGGTGATCTGGGACCGATTGACCGATCTTGGCGCACAACCGGCCGGTCTGGGCGCCAGAGACACCCTCAGGCTGGAAGCCGGGTTGCCCCTCTATGGACATGAATTGGGAACGGACCTTGAGGGGAATGAAATCCCGGTTTTTGCTTCTGCCCTTGCCCGGTTTGCCGTTAGTTTTTCGCCTTTGAAAGGCGATTATGTGGGTCGGGCGTCCCTCGAAAATCAGTTTGCAGCCCTGAAAAAAATTATCGACAGAGACTTCACGATGATCGATGCGCTGCCCCGGATCATCATGCCGGTGGCCCTGATCGATAAGGGTGTG